>Ga0207896_1000169_pt1 | contig 14495 bp, 26 predicted proteins | sample LinPmetageLP36_FD_184049 | JGI IMG/M metagenome (GOLD analysis project Ga0207896, IMG submission 184049) | Marine viral communities from the Pacific Ocean - LP-36 (SPAdes) | ecosystem: Environmental > Aquatic > Marine > Oceanic | place: Pacific Ocean | collected 2010-06-15 | reverse complement strand
TCTCCTATTTTATAGTATTCAGGATGCACTTCTGACTGCCATGTTAATTGCCTGTCTTCTGTTGTATATACTTGGAAGACTACACTATCCATAACGTCATTATAGATGGTATCATATTTGTAACGATGCACATCTCTGTTTACTGATGATACAAAAGCTTTTAGTCTTTTTGCCGATACCTTATCATCCATGTTTTTGATTAAGAATTCAAGCATCTCTTCCCAATGACCATCAGAATTCAAGCATCTCTTCCCAATGACCATCAAGCTTTGTCCAATTATGCATTCCAAAGGTATTACCATTGCCATTGTTATTATATTCATGGATTAGATTAGTCATGCATCTTAACAGCTCACCATGTATCGTCTGTGCGTTATGTGTATGAGGTATAAGTTTATCCATGTGCATCTTTAACAGCTCACCATCGTAAGCTCCTGTTCCGTTCCAATAGCTATTTTTGTATTCGGTTTTTAATTTAATTTTAATCATGATTATAGTTTTGTAGTTGTATCACTATCTCTACGCTGTAGTGATTTAAGCTCTTCATTGTAATGAAGGTAAAATAAGTTTGCTACAAAGATTATCAGGCATAGGTTAAATCCTAGCATGAACATCCATAACATCCAATCTCCAATCCCATCTATATCAATAAAGACATGGAGCATAACTTTGACAGCCATTACGCTGACCAAAGCTGTTGCAACAAAACATGCTGTTGCTTCTAAATAAATTCTACTTTTTTTCATAATGTTTAATTTTAATTTTAAGTTAAGACGTCTCAATTAAGAGACGTTTCGCTGTTCCTCAGCTCGTCAGTTAACTTGATATTACTTCTTGGTCTTGAGATTCAAAAGCTATCATGTCATATGCAGGAGAGTAAACTTTCTTCACTCCTTGTTTAGTAACTATGTATTCTATTTTTGCTTCTTCTCTAATCTTATCTCTATAATCTAAATCTAAAAGTTTTCTGCTGTCTTCAGTTGACATAATTATAGCTGATATAAGATTTGTTGCTAGGTCATAACCATTCATAAAGACTTGGTATTCTGCTGTCATAACATTCATTACTTTGATTGGTTTTGCATCTGTATTTTTGGTAAAAGGAGATTTCATAATATTTATTTTTAATTAAGTTAAGACGTCTCAATTAAGAGACGTTTCGTCCTTCAGGACTCATCAGTTAACTAGACTGCCTGTGATTCTAATTCTTGGTCTCTTTGGCACAAGTTATCATAGATGAACCAATACATCAATTGGATTCCTGCTTCTGTAAGTTTAGCATCTAATGACTTGCCTTGTACACCATTCTCTTTTTGTGCATCATGCCATCCTAATGGATAATATTGTGCTGACAATGAATTGACATGACCTGAGTAATTGAAGAACCATTGGTTATGTGATACCTCTGTGATATCTTTTTCTTTCATGTCATATCCATGCATTGAAATTTCTGTAGCTCTTGCCATGATTTTGAATAATTGTTTTGTAGTTTTCATAATGTTTTATTTATTTATTTATATTAAGTTAAGACGCCTCTCGGCGTTTCGTCCTTCAGGACTCGTCAGTTAACTATTTGTCAAGATAAGTTTAACACCTTTCTGTGCCTGTGTCATCGCTGAGATAAGTGACTTCTCATGACTTGTCTTGATGTACTTAATCCATCCGTTAATATATGCTTGAGAATTTCTCTCATTGTCTTTAGGATTAATCTTAGCGACAGATACAAGATACATAGCTCCAATCTCAGCAACAAGTTCTTCTTTTGAATAAGCTACCTTGTCATTCTGCTGTGCATCAGCAAATCTGTTTAGCCTAGACTCATGTCCTGTAGAATGAATCATCTCATGGAACAATGTCTTGTAGTAATCATCTACTGATGTCTTCTTAGCAAATTGCTCTTTCTTTGGCATCTGAATCACATCTCTACTAGGATAGTAACATGCTTGGTTAGTTTGTCTCTCTTGAATCTTTACCTTAGATGACAGCACATAATCAGATATAATCTTCTCACATGTGTCAATTGGTTTAACATCTAGATTGTCTTCTGTTGCACCTTCAATAACTTCTCTGCATGGTTCAACTCCATCAATTTGGTCTACATTGAATACTGCTGTTGTTACTAGATTGAATGCTACTTTCTCAGCATCATGTTTAGTTTTACCTGCAGGAATCTTGTTCTCAAAGTACCACTTGCCATCTATCAAGAAAGATATGTTCTGTCTAACTACACAAGTTGACTTCTCACCTCTTCTTACCTGACCTCCTAAAGTCTTAGCTCCAACATATGTCAGCCATTCGTTAGATTTGTATCCTCTCTGCATACATGTTGCATTCAATAAGAATACATTGACGCCTGAGTATGCTCTCTTGCTGTTTCTATTGATTGGATGTTCTACGTCTCCATGAACATTTGTCCATGCCTTGAACCATTGTAAACCTGATTTTTTTAACCCGTCTATGACTATCTGATTGACCTTCTGATAGTGATTGATTTTTGCAAATTTTTTCATAATGTGTATTTTTTTATTTAATTAATATGGTTCAAAGATAGTTTAATTTTCGTCAATTCAAAGCATTATTTAATATAAATGTTAAGTTGACTGCGTAATGTGTTGAGGATGAGGTAGTTAGCTATGCGTATTTCACTACGATTTGTTTGCCTAGATTACACATGGATGGGATATACTCTTAAATGTCTTGGTCATTTAATAGAATTATAAGTTTACTATGGTAATAATTGTGAGGTAAGGGAAGGTCATGCAGTAGTAATGACAGGTCAACTAGATGTAGAAGGTAGAGGTGTGCATGTGCTGTGCTATAGAGCTGTGACAGGGAGCTATCCCTAGAGAAATTTGAAAAAAATCTGACTGCAATGGTCAAAAAGAATGACCCCCCTGTTAAAAAAAAATCGTTTTCCTTTTGCCGGGTCGGTGCGTGAGATGGGGGGGAGTCTAAATACTACATATATCTCAAAAAATTTTGTACCTTAGCAAAAAATAAAAGTCATGAAAAAGTTAAGTAAAGATTCAAAGAGGTCAAACGTAATGGACGGACTGTATATAAAAAACGGTAGAGAAATTAATGACAGACAAGATAGTCAAACAGGAATTGCTCAAGCGTCTATGTATAGAAAGCAAATGAAAAAGCAATATAAAATAGATTGTATTGCAGACGGTATTGAAAGAGCTAAGATGCGTATGGATGGTAGAAACTATTTTGGAATGTAATAAAAGTATATGTGTGTTGATTGGAAAAGGGGGGACTTTAGTTAGTCCTCTTTTTTTTTGTCACATACTTGACATTGCTGTGTTGATTTTGTGTTGATTTTAAAATTTGTAATTAATTGTTAATCAATAGACTATAAAATTAAATGTTGAAATGTTGATTTTAAACCAAAAATGAAATCAAAAATAAAAATATATTCCACAGTAAAGAAGAGAGAGAGAGTAGAGCTTACATATTATTAACACAGTTTATTATTCCAATAAGTTTTATTATCTTTGTCTAAATTAAATCCAATACACTATGAATCAAATGCAGATGCCATCAGGCTTCAATCCCAAAGATTTATCTTTTGGGAACAAAGGGAGAAACAAACTAATCTCCGGAATAACACAAATCGCTAACGCAGTAAAAAGTACATTAGGACCGAGAGGTAATACGGTGCTTATAGAATCTGCATATGTAACGGGAGGACTTACAGTAACTAAGGACGGTGTAACCGTAGCCAAGGCTGTAGACTTAGTTGACCCGGTAGAAAATCTTGCGGTACGCATGATGAAACAAGCGGCAGACAATACAGCCTCATCGGCAGGTGACGGAACAACAACAGCTATAGTATTAACAGAAGCATTAGTTAAGCAAGGTGACTTACTAATGGACGATACCACAAACAGAGCTGAGGTTCTAAAAGAAGTTGTTAGTGAGACTGAGGTTGTAATAGAAAAATTAAGAAAGGCTTCTAAAAAAATTACTAATAAAAGATTACTTGATGTTGCTGTTATTTCAGCAAACAATGATAAAGTAATTGGTAAGGTAATTGCTGATACATATAGAGATGTTGGTAAGAACGGTATCGTTACTGTAGAAAAATCCGAGTCAAGTAAAACATACAGCGAATCAACAAATGGTGTTAAGATTGAAAGAGGATGGACATCTCCGTTATTTATAAATAACCAAAAGAAAGATGAGTGTGTGCTTGACAATGTAAAAATATTGGTGAGTGATGCTGAGATATCTAACGTCTTAGCAATTGAAAATATTCTTAAACCAATAATTAATGAGCAAAAAAAATTATTAATCATTGCTCCGATGTCAACTAATGTTGTAAATACTTTAGCTGCTAATGTTGTAAAGAACGGTTTACAGATTTGTGTAATAGGTCCTCCATCATTTGGGTATAAACAACATGAGCTTATGCAAGACATAGCAGTATCGGTTGGTGCTAAATATTTTTCTGAGAAAACAGGTGATGACTTATCATTAATTTCGTTTGATGATTTAGGACATGCAGATAAATGTATTGTTGGTAAAGAGTCTAGTATTCTTATAAAGTCTAATAATGATGGCGTAGATGTAAGTGAGAGGGTAAAACAATTATGGGATGCTCATGAAATAGCAACTAATAAATCAGACAAAGAATTTATATTATCTCGTATTGCTTCTTTAAGCGGAGGAATTGGTGTGATATATGTAGGCGGTCAAACAGATATTGAACAAAAAGAATTATTTGATAGAGTAGATGATGCAGTATGTGCTGTTCGTTCTGCTATGTTAGAAGGAATACTACCGGGAGGTGGTGTAGCTTTATATGATATAGTAGAAAAATGGAAAAAGATAAATTCAAAAGAAGATGTCATGGCAGTAACTAATGTATCTAAATCAAAAAAAATTGCTGACGCAATTTTATATAACTCATTATATTCGCCTTTAACACAAATTTTAGAAAATGCAGGTACTACAATAACAGAACACTATCAGGCAAACAAAGCTGATGGGGTAGGTTATGACGTAAAGAATGAGTACTATGGTGAAATGATTGACATGGGAATTATAGACCCAATGAAAGTTACAAAGAATGCATTACAAAATGCTGTATCGGTTGCGGTTACTATATTATCTACTAACGCTATTATTACAATGGCAAGAACATACGAATCAAATGATAGCAATTAATAAATACATAATAGCTGAGAATATAAAAGAAGAAATGAAAACCTCATCAGGACTTTTATTATCGGAACATGATGCAGAACAATTTAGATATTGTAAAGCTAAAGTTATAACTCCGGGTACTGAGGTTAGTTCTATTAAAGCCGGTGATATTATTTATTATGATAAACGAGCAGGATATCAAATGGTGCTTGAAGGAATGACTTGTTCTATTCTTCGGGAGAATGATGTCGTTGTTGTCGTATAAAACTATTCATTTCTTTTATTTGATTACGATATACTTTATCAGTATATGATACGTTAACTTTAAACAAAGGATTTGCGGAAGGAGATTCAGGTAATGGAGCACCGTTTAATTTTTTATAAACTGATTCAATAACTTTATTAGCTTTAAAGCTTAGTGAATATAAAGTTTTATGTCTACCCGTTCTTTTTCTAAAAACTTCTATCCATTGTTTTTTTAATAATTGGTCAAACCTATTTATATTCCAACTTAGTAATTCGTCAAATTCTTTAAACTTGTCTTTACCAAAATACTTTTCTGAATGTAAAAACAAAAGCATTTCTAACTCGCTAGTACTTAAATTATATTTTGATTTTACAAAATAACGAACAACTCTCCAATATTTTAAATAATCTTTTTGCATTTAATTAAATTTGTATCTTTGTCAAAAGTAATATAAAATACTTAAAACTATGGCTGATAAAAAAAACATAAATCCGGACGAAGAAGTAAATGATAATAATAATAATAACTTCAAAAATCTTATAGCTGATTATTTAAAAGGTCAAAGAGATGAGGTCGGAAATGAAGAGATGGGAGATAAGCCTTCTGAATTTGATAAACTAAATAAAAAGAAAACCACCAAACAAAGAGTTACAGGTTTAGCTAGTTTAGGAAACAACACATTCAAAAGAAACAAAGCATCTAGAAGATACGGTAGAAGCAGAAACGCATAATGATGAAAGAATATAAAATAGTAAAGATGAAACATTTATTATTAGTTCTTGTTTTAAATACTATAATAATGCTTTTAATAGAAAGTTGTTAATGTCAATAGTAAATTCTATTTACGAATATACAGATAATGCAATATGGTACGGAGATATTCCGGTTATGCATGATGCTGAAACAAAGCTAATGCAAGATTATGCTGCATTGATAACAAAAAATGGCGGCGATATATTAGAAGTTGGTTTTGGAATGGGTATATCAGCTGACGCTATAATATCTCAAGGGGTAAAGTCTTATACTGTAATAGAAAAAAATATACATCATTACAATAAAGCTCTTGCATGGGCAGAAGATAAATCTAATGTAACAGTATTCTTAGGAGATTGGATAGATGTTATACCAACAATAACAGCAAAGTTTGATGGAATCTTTCATGATACCTTTAAAGACGAAAATTACGAAAAATTTCTTGACTTTTGCAAACCAATTGCAAAAGATAATTGTTTGTTAAGTATGTTTTATTTTGGAATAAACAATTATTTAAGAGGCAACTCAAACTACATTACTATAGAACATAGTGATGATGCAAAGAAATATATGGAAATAGAATATTTACCTAACGAAATAATTTACACAACATTAATTAATAATAAATGGTCAGCTAATAGTATAGACCCTGTTAATTACTTTAGTCCTGTAAGCGGGAAAAAGAAATGAACATTGTAATTGCTATTTGCTTAAATGTTTTAATGTTTTTATTATTAATTTTACAAAATAACGAACGAGAATAATTATGGCTAAAAAGAAAAGTAAAAAAAAAATAAATGTTAAATCTAAACCTAAAAGTAAAAAGGGTAAAAAAATGAGTTACTAATGGCAAAGAAAAAAATGAAGAATCCATGTTGGAAAGGCTTTATAGCTTATGGAATGAAAAAAGGTAAAGGCGGAAAACCTGTGCCAAATTGCGTGCCAAAGAAAAAGAAATAACATGGCTAAAAAATTTAAAGTACATAACATGTATAGCAAAACAGGTTTAGTAAAAAAAGCTACAACCATGAAACAACACTTAGCGTTAAAGAAAAAAGGCTATACCCATAAAAAAAAGAAATGAGTAAATTAAGTAAAGGACAAAGAAAGATTGCAAGAATGGCGATGCCTTTTGATAAAATTACAGGAGCTGATTTTAAAGTTCTAAAAATGAAAAAACAAAAGAAAGGTAAAAAGAAGTAATGGCTATAAGAAAAACCACCAAAGGTAAAGGTGCAAATTATAGACCTACAAAGAAAGGTGCAGGAATGACAAAGAAAGGGGTTGCCGCTTATCGTAAAGCAAATCCCGGTTCTAAGTTAAAAACAGCTGTTACAGGAAAAGTTAAGAAAGGAAGTAAAGCGTCTAAAAGAAGAAAGTCTTATTGTGCAAGAAGTTTAGGTCAATTGAAAAAAAGTAGTGCGGCTACAAGAAACGACCCTAACTCTAGAATCAGACAAGCAAGAAGGCGTTGGAAGTGTTAAAAAATTTAAAATAAAATATTAGTATCTTTGTCAAATAAATTATCGTTATGAGTAAGTTTAAAGATTTAGTTAAAAAATTAATGGGACAAGGAAAGTCTAAAAAAGCTGCTCAAGCTATTGCTTATAGTATAGGAGCAAATAAGTACGGTAAAAAAGGAATGGCAAGAAAAGCACAAGCAGGAATGCGTAGAAGCAGAAATGCATAATTATAAATATAAAAATTAAAAAAATGGCACAAGGTTATAATTCAAGATTAGATGAGTCTCTAGGCATGAAGCACAGAGGTAAGCACAAACAAAGTATGAAATCTCGTAGAGATGAAAGTAAAGCTATGTCTAAAAAAGATTACGGACATGCTTATGGTGGAGACCATGGAATGAAGTATGAAGGACATTTAGGTTCTAACAGTAGAAATATTAGAAAATAGAAATGAAAGCAATGTGGTGTAAATTTAAATGTGGTTGGAATTGGTTATTATCTAAACTTTATTTTGATGTTACAAGCTGTCCTTACAAATTGTGTTCATGTGATACAAAAGTAAAAAAGAAAAAAGGTGGCAAAAAAAAGTAAAGGTCTAGGTGATTCTATACAAAAACTAACTAAAGCAACAGGAGTTGAAAAAGTAGTGAAAAAAGTAGCTACAGCGGTTGGAGTTAAAGATTGTGGATGTAATAACAGACGAGATTCATTAAATAGACTTTTTCCTTATAGTAAAAATTAATATATAACAAAACAAATAAATAAAAAAAAATGGCAACAATACCAAGCAGTCAAAAATTTCATACAGTAAAATCTACTGTTGATACAGAAAACAGAGGTTCTGCATCTTTAAATGCAAACAGAACAATATTTACAATGCAAGATATCCAAGATACTGTAACAGCAGGTGGAGGGGTTGACGGTTCAGGAACAGCAGGAAAAATTTCAAAATGGCTAGATGCTAATACTGTTACTGATTCTATTATGGCAGAAGCAGGAGCATTAATTAATTTAACAGGTGGATTAACAGCTACAGGAGATGTATCAGCTGCAAATATTAGTGCAACAGCAGATGTAGCAGCTGTAAGCGGAACATTTAGTGGAAATGTAGCGGCAGTTAATGTGGAAGCTACAGGAAATGTGCAAGGTGTAAATATAACAGGTTCAGGAATTGTGTCGGGAGCTTCATTAGTTTCAAGCGGTGCAATAACTGCAGCAGGAGCTTTAGATGGCGTTACTAATCTAACAATGAATGGAGTATTAAGTACAGCAACATCAGTTTCATCAGAATCTTTTGCAGTAGCAGCGGTTCAAAATGCACCTGCAGCAGTAGGTTCAACAGGAACAGCAGGACAAATTGTATTTGCAGCTGACGGTGTATATTTATGTATAGCAGCAAACACTTGGAGAAAAGCAGCTCTTGCTACTTTCTAAGAGTAATTATTAATAAAGTAAAATAAAAAATATGTCGTATTTGAAAAATATGGTTAATGTTATGTCGGCTTTGAAGATAATTCCAAGCGATACAATATATATACCTAATCCATCTTACCTTATTCATAGTGGTATAACAACAGGTGCTCAAGCTAATTCACTTTTAGATGGAGGTGTTACGGTACAATTAAGAGACTTTACAACAGATGGTGCATCAGTTAATGGTCAAATAAATTGTTCTAGTGAAAATTTTGTTTTAAGTTCAACTTTAGCTCAAGCAAACAATGTTCAAAGGGGAGCAGGCAAGTTTATTCAGAAAGGTAATGTAGCAGAAAATAACAACACAGGTAATAATGGAATAATTACAGGTCCACCTTTTAATGGAAACAACTTACCAATCTCTACTACTCTTTTAGTAAACAATAATAATTTTCCAACAGGAGATAGTGTATCTGTGTTTGGAGATGGATTTGTTTCTAGACTAGGAGTATCCGTTGGTGATGTAGTTTATAATGATACAGATAGTACAGCAACTTTAGTTACAGCTGTAGTAAGTGACCAAGACTTAACCGTAGGAACAGCTTTAGCAACAGGAAAGTCTTATTCTATTTATGCAGCTAATCCTCCACAATCAGGAGGGGTAGACCCATCGGCAGCTCAAGGTTGTTTAGTATATGTTGGAACAAGCACACAGTTTGTACAAGATATTAATAATGACCCTAATACACCGGGAGTTCCTGTATATGGACAAGGAACTGCTGACCCACGACATGTAAATATTAAAGTAAAAACAGTTGGAGGTCAAGTTGTAACATTCACTAATTTTCCTGTAGGAGAAGTATTACCGGTACAAGTTGTACAAGTATTTGCTAGTCCTTCAATAAATAACGCTAATTTAATAGCTCTTTGGTAAAAAAAAAAATATGTACACACAAAATAATTCTTGGTCAAACGATTTGACCTTCACATACATTTATGTAACTAAAAAAAGTTAAATTGAAAATGAATAGCGACATCAAGGATACATTGGAGGTAGTAATACCTAATGCAGGAGCTATAGGCTTTTCTATAACAGACTGCAATGAATATTTAACCTTTATTTCGCTAATATTAGCGATTTCTTACTCAATCATTAGATTATATAAGTGGAAACATAAAAAAAAGTAATATTAAATTGCTTTTACTTCAACACAGAAAAGCTGAAATGAAAAAATTAATACTATTAATTATTGTTTTAGTCTTTGGTGTTTCTTGCTCACCTTTTAAAAAGTTACCTAAAAACAGTCCGGCATATTGCTGTGATGTTGTTAATGGTGATAGTATAAAAATAATTAAAACTGAATCTTATGAGACCAATAAGTAAAATAATAGTTCATTGCTCTGCAACTCCAAGAAATAAAGATTTTACCGCAGAAGATATAAGAGATTGGCATGTCAAAGGAAACGGATGGGATGATATAGGTTATCATTATGTTGTTAGATTAGATGGTAAAATTGAATATGGACGTATGGTGGATAAATATGGTGCACATGCTAAAGGTCATAACTATGACAGTATAGGTATATGTTATATTGGAGGTATGGATAAAGAGATGAAAATATGGGAAGATACAAGAACTGAAAAACAAAAAGATAGTTTACTATCTTTGCTAAAAGTATTGAAGCTAGCACATCCGGAATCAATTATTTACGGACATAGAGATTTTTCAGAAAAAGCTTGTCCTAGTTATGATGCAAAAACAGAATATAAAAACATATGATAGATATAGTAAAACAAATTTCTTCAATAGGAAAAATAGCAGATAAGTTTATACAAACAAAAGAAGAAAAAAATGCATTTCATAAAGAAATGACTCAAATTTTAATTCAGGCAGAAGCTGACCAACAAAAGAATGTAACAGAAAGATGGAAACATGATATGTCTAGTGATAACATGCTAACTAAATCGGTTAGACCTATGGTTTTAATTTTTCTTATTCTATGTACAATGTTGTTAATTTTTATTGACTCAGGATTTATTACCTTTGTAGTGGACGATGAATGGAAAGATTTGTTAAAAATTATTTTAATGACATGCATTGGAGCATATTTCGGAGGGCGTTCATATGAAAAAGCAAATAGAATAAAAAGAAAATAATGGCAAAAATTGAAAGTTATCCATTAGCAAGTCCTGTAGTTGGACAAGATAAGTGGCTTGGTACAGATTCAGCAAACGCAAATGCGACTAAAAACTTTTCAGCTGATGCTGTAGCGGTATTCTTAAATACATATAATAAAATAGAAGACCAAGCATTACGTTATCAGTATCAAGATTTAGAAGCGGGAGATGTTAGATTAAATGGAACTTTAGGATTTTCATCATTAGATGCAGGTATTGTACCGTTTAGCTCTTTAACTTCATTTTTATTAAGTAAGTTTCAAATCAACAATAACGTAGATGTAAGTTCTTATTATACAAATCCATTAGTTGGCTCAACTGTATTAATTTCAGAAGTTGGAAATCCTTCTGTTTTCGGTTTATACACATGGAATTCAGCTGTAGTAAACGGAGCAGAACCTAATTTTTGGGACATAGGAGTTACTTATTCTACAGGTAATGGTAGCCTAATTAATAATACTAATTATTTTATATCTTTGTTGACGTATAAAGGAAGCTCAGCAGCGACAACATATATACACAATCAAAATGTTGCTTCAGCAACTTGGGTCATTGTGCACAACTTAAATTCGTATCCTTCGGTAGCAGTTACGGATTCAGCTAACACACCTTATGCAACCGGATTTGGACAAGTAGTATATAACTCTGCAAATCAGCTGACAATTAGTTTTTCAGCTGCATTTTCAGGAAAAGCATTTTTAAATTAATAAATAAAAAAACATGGCAATCAGATTTTTAAACAATGTAGACCTAACCACAAATGAGATACAAAATGTAAAAGCTCAAAATTTAGCGTCTAACCCGGTACAAGGAGTTTCCTATGCCGGTCAATTTATCTTCAATACAACAACAAACACTTTTAATTACAACACAGGTTCTGCTTGGGTTTCTTTAGATGGTTCAGGAGATATCTCAGGGGTTACAGCAGGAGCAGGTCTTTCCGGTGGAGGAACAACAGGAGATGTTACCGTTGCTGTTGACTACTTAGGTTCAGACAACGTAATATTAGCTGCAGCTGATGGTACATCATTAACTTTAGCAACAACAGATAGAGTGATGATATCTGATGCTACTGATTCTAATGTTAAATATGCTAACTTATCTCAATTAAGTGCGGCAATTGGCGGAGGTACAGTAACAAGTGTTCAATTATCATCTCCGGGAAATGCTTTACAATTTACAGGAGGTCCAATAACATCTGCAGGTACTATAGCTATAAACTTCCAAGGAGATACAGATGATTATATAAATGGAGAGGGAGACATAATAGCTATAAATACATTACCATTTACTAATAATACAGGTACAGTAACAAGTGTTCAATTAGCAGTACCTTCAGCATTAACAGTTTCAGGAGGTCCAATAACATCTTCAGGAACTATTACAATAGGAGGAGCAGGTACAACATCTCAATTTATAGATGGTACAGGTGCATTACAAACAATTACTACAGGTGATATTACAGGAGTAACAGCAGGCACAGGTTTAAGTGGTGGTGGAACAAGTGGTTCAGTTACTGTATCAGTTGATTATTTAGGCTCAGATAACTTTATATTAGCTGCAGCAGATAAAACTGCAATAACTGTAGCCTCTACAGACCAATTAGTGTTAAGTGATGCTACTGACAGTAATGTTGGAAGAATAACAGTATCACAATTACAATCAGCGATTGGAGGTGGTACAGTAACTTCAGTTGCGGCATCAGCAGCAAACGGATTAACAGTAACAGGTTCACCAATAACATCTTCAGGAACTTTAGCATTTGGAATTTCTGCAGGAGGAATAGCAAACGATAGACTAGCAAACTCTACTATTAGTGGTGTTGCGTTAGGAAGTAATTTAGCAAACCTTACATCAGGTAATGGATTAACTATGACTGCTTACAACGGTAGTACAGCAAGAGCTGTTGCGGTTGATTACACTACATCAGGAATAATTGCTGACGCAGCTGATGGAGAAGGAACAGCTTTAGACTCAGATTCTATATTTTTAGCACAAGTTGATTCTTCTACTGCAGTAAAAAGACATTTAGTAGATGATTTACCATTCTCAAATAATTCAGGTACGGTTACATCTATTGCAACACCTGCAGACGGTGGATTAACAGGAGGTACAATAACTACTTCAGGAAGTTTAAGACTGAAAAACTATGCTTCATTAGGTTCTAACAAAGTAATGAAATGGGATAATGGTAACAATCAGTTAGTTGATTCCCTAATGACAGATGATGGTTCAACAGTAACTATCGCAGGTAACTTAACTGTTAACGGAACAACAACAACTATAGATAGTACAACAGTATCCATTAAAGATAATATGATGGAGTATGCTAATGGCAATGACGTTGCCGGCGGTGGTGCTAACTCTGTTGATATTGGTTGGTTCGGTAATTATGTAATATCAAGTACAAATTACTATCCTGCTATGTTCTACGATGCAACAGAATCTTCTTCTGCATCAGCTCCTAAATTTAGATTAGGTAATGCTACAACTAAACCGGGTGCTACAGCTACTATAGTAAATGTAGGAACATTAATAGCAAATGTTGAAGGTACAATTACCGGTAATGCATCAACAGCAACTAAACTTGCTAATGCAAGAACAATAGCTCTTACAGGAGACGGTGCATGGTCAGTATCTTTTGATGGTTCAACTAACGTAAGTTCAGCTTTAACACTATCAACTGTAAACAGTAATGTTGGTAGTTTTGGAAGTGCATCAAATACTTTAACTGCGACAGTAAATGCTAAAGGTTTAGTTACTGCAATGTCAGCAGCTGCAATAAGCATTACAGCATCACAAGTATCTGATTTCTGTACAGCGGTTGAAACATGTATAGGCTCTAGTCATTCATATGCACAAAATATAGGAAATGGTTCTGCTACTTCTTATACTGTAACACATAACTTTGGAACAAGAGATGTAAATGTACAAGTATATGATAATGCATCACCATATGATACTTTATTTTTAGAAGTTCAAAGAACAAGTACAAATGCTTTAACCTTAATCTCTTCTGCAGCTATATCAAGCAATGGTGCTAGATGTTTAGTGACTAAGGTGGCGTAAATAATTTAATTTAACACCTTATGGCTATAAGATTTTTACAGGGTCAGGCAATAACAGGTACTTTATCTGTTAGTAGTACTACGACTCTTGCAGCGGCAACTGTATCCGCACCATCAACAAGTGATGATTCTACAAGAATTCCTTCTACTGCGTGGGTAAAAGACCAAGGCTATATAACGTCAGGTAGTTTACCTACAGTTAATAATAATACAATAAC
>Ga0207896_1000167_pt1 | contig 14510 bp, 16 predicted proteins | sample LinPmetageLP36_FD_184049 | JGI IMG/M metagenome (GOLD analysis project Ga0207896, IMG submission 184049) | Marine viral communities from the Pacific Ocean - LP-36 (SPAdes) | ecosystem: Environmental > Aquatic > Marine > Oceanic | place: Pacific Ocean | collected 2010-06-15 | reverse complement strand
AAGTCTGCCGACGAGTCAGATGCCCTCCTGCGCCACCAGATGGAAGGAGACTACGTTGCCGTAGCATGGAGAGCCTTAGCCCAACTAGAACGTCACATCACCAACACCAAATAACTATGAACGACAAAGCACTAACTAAATACCGACAGGTGACGGGGGCTTGCACTAGATTCATCGAACGCCACCAAGACAAAGAGCTACTAGAAGACGAAGCTCAGACCTTAATCAATGACAACAAGGCCAGCAGATCAGAGAGTGACTGGCAAGCCATCAAAGACTTTCAAGACGAGTGCTGCCGCACCGTATACAAATGCACCAAGAAAGGTTTAATCGAACCAGCCACAGACTACGTCCCAACCCACCCAACACTATGAACTACACCTACATGCTCAATATGGACAACGACAAGGCTGAGTCTTGTGATGTCATCGTCAAGTTTACTACCAATGATTCATTAGAGTTTGATGGGTTTACCTCCATCGTCTCTGAGCCACCCCTATACTCCGACGACCTAGCCTACCTAGAAGAGTGGGTGATACAGGGCAGGGAGAGATGGGAGCCTATGGGAACCTTTAGCCACACAAACCGCGAGCGTATGTAGCTCACTAACTAAAACCAATACTACTAATATGCCTAAGAAAAACACAGTCCTTATTATCGGTGACACGCATTGCCCAGCGATGCACAAAGACTACATCAAGTTCTTAAAGAAAATAGAGAAGAAGCACAAGTGTAACAGGGTTGTTCACATTGGTGACTTAGTAGATTGGAACTCCATCTCCTACCACGAGAAAGACCCATCCATGCCAAGTGCAGAGGATGAGTTTGCAGAGGCATTTAAGCAGGTTAGAAAGCTACACAAAGCCTTCCCATCCGTAGACTACCTCAAGGGTAACCATAGTGACCTACCGTCCCGTAAGGCTAAGACTATAGGCATACCAGAGCATCTGATGAAGGACTTCAAGTCTCTGTGGCAACTAGAAGGTTGGACAATCCACCCTCGCTACCACGATCTAATGATTGATGATGTCATCTACCGTCACGGAGACAAGGGTAAGGGTGGACAACAAGCTGCATATAAGAATGCCGTAGCTGAGTTTAACTCTCTTGTCCAAGGACACCTACACGCCCAGGCTGGCCTCGTATATCACGCCAACCAACACGAGTGCGTCTTTGGTATGCAGGTAGGATGTGGCGTAGAGCATGACCACCCGTCCATGAACTACGGAAGAGTGTATGCCGCCAAACCTATCGTTGGGTGTGGTGTTGTTCACAGCTCCAAGGTTGCTTTCTTTGAACCAATGTTCCTATAGATATGATTAAAATTACATACACCAATACAATGGCAACCCTCGACACAATTGAACACGCAGAGATTGAGTTTCAATTACCACACATGGCAAACTTCACGGAGGCTTGTCGTGGTCTAGCCTACTGCGCTGGGTTTGAACCAGAGTCCATCGACGAATATATGATTAACCCGCATGGCGTGTCTTATACGGAAGAGTAAATGGAATACCTACCAGAACCCCACGTTGTAGCCATTTTCACAATGGCAGTAATATTCTTCTTCGTAGCAGTATCCTAGTAAATACCCCTAGTTTTTACTACGTAGCAAGCCTCTCAGATGCCCCTGAGGGGCTTTTCTTTTGTTCCGAGGGGTAGGGGTAGGGTCTGGGATAGTAAGCCCTTCTAGGGGGCTTCAGGGCTGATTCCTGGGTCACTCTATCTTACAACGATCCCTTGATCCTCAGCGCACGAAGCACGTCATTGGACAGCAGATTCTTGCGCTTGAACTCATTGATCATACCAGGGTTCTTGGAGAGGTAATCTACCTTCTCATCTGTATCCATGTTACGCATCAGCGTATCCCTCTGGTTTAAGCCCTTGTCAGCATTCCTTTTCTCGCGAACCCACATACTCATCAGCCTCTTGCCAGTTTGCGGGTTAGTTCGCATATACTTTAGTATGTTGCTGCGTTTTTGTTGCATCGTCTCGCCCATTTCGTTGTAGATTTCAGATGTTGATGGCTTTGAAGTTCTCTTAAGGTCGTTATAATCTCCATCCAATGTAGCAAGTATGTCTTTAGAGGAAATGCCAGCGTCTTTCATTACCTCTATTCGTTCGGATTCCGTAAACCCCTGCTTTGCAAGATCATCATTCCTTTGAGCAATAGCCATCATACTTTGCCTACGGCCATCATTAGCCTGTTGGTAGATAACTTCTAGGTCTGCGGGACTAAACTCTCCATCTTCTTTGGCTCTTTTGTAACTTCTGCTTGAACCATCAGCGTTACCCTTGTTTTCCATCATGGCATATTTTACGCTTTCGGCGATGTCTATTGTGTTAACCCGATAGCCCACTTGTCTTTTCAAGACTTGAGCTACACTTAGGTCTCCAACTCCGCGCAACGCTTCATCTAATTTTCCTGCCTCACGAACAATACCTGGACGGAAAGATTCTTTGACGAAATAAACAAGTCGCTCCTTGGCGTTTTCCAAATCATTCTCAGAGTAGCTAATTTGATTACCCCTATTATTGCGATTGTTTACAGCTTCCATCAACCCTCGGTTAATAAATGAACCTTCACCTACAAACTCTTCTACCAGCACGGAGGCTAGGCTGTCGATTGGCTTGTCCTGCATGGCAGCCTCAAATGCGGCAAGTCCAAGTGCGTGAGGAGAAATGTAAGATATGTTAGCATAACTGACAGTTTTGCCGTCGTCCGAAACTCGCATTGCTAGCGTTTTATTTTGATCCCAACTAGGCAATGAGTTTTTAATAGCTTGCTTGTTTTCGTCGGTTACACCACCATCACTATTCAATGCTTCGATTGCCGCGTATGTTCCACCATAAACTGTGGCTAAAGCAGTTAGTCTTTTAGCACCCTCTATTCTCATAGCAGACTTACTAGCCTTACTAATGTCTAGCCCTAGATCAGCACCAAAGTTACCCTGAAGCATTTGCTTAATAATCTTTCCTTGGTTGTATTGATTACGCATGAACTCAGCCGTGAAGGAAGCAAACTGTGGCATGATACCCATACGAGACAGGCGTTTAACAACAGAAGACAAACGGTCGTAGTTTTGATACGTGTCATTTATTAGTTCTGCTGCTAGTTTTTTAACCTGCTCGTCACCCAATTCTGGGTAAACCTTCTTTAACATCTTCTGTTGAGACTTCCAACCTACATAACGCCCTACAGTATCAGGTATAGAATAGGCTTTACCGAAGAAGCCAACTGGCTTTTCCATTGCATTAGAGAATATGCCACGCTCAAAAGAATCTCTCATGTCAGACTCTATGATGTTTTCTCCCTTGATTCCGTAACGAGCCATATCATTGGCCTCCTTGAGAAATGCCCTGCGCTCTTTACCCCCAGATGGACTAAGCAATTTTTCTAGTCCACCAAATTCTGCCAACGCTACACGCGCTCCACGACCAGCACCAGCAAATGGATTAACACCCATACCTGCTAAAGTAATTGCATTACCATACACTTGGACGGCATAGGATGGCGGGTTCAGTAGGACCTTAGTAGCCTTAGATAGTCCAACGGCGGTAGAGTAAAGGTCTTGTAAGCCAGCTAGGATAGCATTGTTAGAACGCTCTGTCCCGCTGTTAATGTATAGACTATTAATTGATGCCTGAACTTCTGGTGATACATTGTAACCCGTTTCCACACCAGCCTTTAACTTTAACGGAGCGGTCCCCTGCGGGGCAAGATCACTACGAACGGCAAGCCCATTCCTTTGTAAAATATTAATTATGTTGCGGTCGGTCTTTTCTCTAGCAACCATGCGCCCAACTCTAGTAAGTGTGCCACGAACTCGTTCGCCTGTTTCGGTAATTTCACCCAGCCAAGCTTTTTCAAACTCTCCTGGCTCCTTTCGTTTCATTAAAGGAGAATCAATTTTACCCCCAACACCAGAGCGCGGATCAAGTTTACGTGCGGCAGCAGACTTAGCTTCTAATTTGTTAAGTTGCTCGTTTGCCTCGTCCATTGCCTTGGTTTTGGCAGCTTCTGGCTCCATGTTTTTAAACTTACCAGCTTGTAACTTTTTGTTGGCAATCTCTTCTTGTGCCTTAGCCCGTAGTTTAACATCTGGAACAAAGTCACTATCTACAAACATACGATACTCGCGGCTTGTAAAGTTGCCTAACTCTCTAGATTTTTTAATCTTAGCAATTAACTTAGGCGTTTCTTGAAGGGCTTTCTGTTCCTTCGTTGCTTTTTTAATTTGTTTTTTAAGTTTCTTCTTTGCCTTGGCGTTGACCGCTCGCCCTGCTTCCTCTCGTAATCTTAAAATTTGATTAGTAACTCTAGCTAGTTTTTCTGGCCCCATTTTTGCCATGTAGTCAGCGTCCAAATACTTAATTACGTCTCCTTGCAGTTCGTCTAACCTGTTGCGATAAACAACTAAATCGTCATTTAAACTTCCAAGTGACGGGTCTAAATCTCCTCCAGCTAAATACTTGTCTACCTTTGCGGCAACACTTGAGTCTTGAGCAGTAGCAGCCGCAATGCGTTTGTCTACCTTTCCACCAAGTTCTTCAACTGACGTTATGCGTTTGCGAAAACGTAAAATTTCATTCCTAGTTTCTTTACCAACCACTTTAGATGGAGCAAGAATAGACAACATTCGGTTTTTAAAACCAGATATATTCCTGGGGTTTTCTACAAAGTCTGTAGCTAGGTCGGCCTGCACCCTGGCTTTAACTTTTTCAACTTGACCACGTAGTATTTTGTCTCCCTCTGCACCCTCTACTTGAGTAAGGGCCTTAAAATCTTTGTAAGTTATAACTCCACTTGCCACTTCGTCATCAATTTCATTAAAAGTTTTACCCAAAAACTTATCTAATGACTTGCTAACCTTCGGGGTAACAGCACCTATGCCGCCACCAAATAAAGCACCAGCACCCGCATAAGTAGCAAACTCTTTTTTGGTAGGCATACGCCCCTCGTCAACAGCAGTTTTAATTGTAACTTCTGTGCCGCCTAATGCTGAACCTTTAACGGCTTCACGAGCAGCCGCACCAGCAACCATGCTGCTAGTAATCTTAGCTCCACCCCTAAGCCCCTTAACCGCCGCTCCACCTAATGGAACAGCACTAACTACACCAGCACCTAAAGCTCGACCAAGACTAAAGTCTGGTTGATCTTCAATGTCCTGTGCTATTGCAGAACCAAAAAAGCCGCCAGCAAATCCACCCAAAGCAGCTCCTATGGCAACTCCTGGAACTGTTCCTATACCAAAAAACCCAGCTCCAAGTGTTCCACCAATAGCTCCACCAATAACAGAACCAGCTACACTTGAAGTAATTTCAGCCCCAACACCAGTAACAATTTCACCAGTAGTAGGTCCTTCTTCTTCGTCGTCAAATGTTATAGTAGATTTTTTTTCAACTTCATCATCAAGTGTAATCGAACTAGTTGCTTTTGGTTGATCTGCAATCTCGTCGTCAAAAGTGATTGTTGATGTTGGAGTAATGTCTTCGTCGTCGAATGTTATGGCCATAATTATACAGTTGCATTTCTACCACCAATTGTAATTTTAGTTCCTTCAGGAAGGTTTGCAGCTTCTGCTTCTTCCATAGTATCAAACGCTTGTCGAGTTATATTAGCTTCTTGTTGTTGTGTCAACCCACCAAAATATTCACTTGCTGTTACATCAAATCCATTTTTTTGAATCCCAGCAGCAGTAATAATATCATTAGCCTTATCTACATTACCTGCCGCAAAAGCCTCACGGGCTTTATCTATTTGCTCTAGTGTAAACACAAAGTCTTTCATTTGTGCGGTAGACTCTTGGGGGGTTTCAGTTCCTGTGTCAATAACTTGCGCTCCACCACGGCTAGTTTGTGCAAAGGTCACTCCATTTACAGTGTAAACCCTACCTTCAAACTCTGGTCTATTTAAAGTTGCTTGCGCCGTTTTAAGGTCAACAACATCTTTAGCCCTCTTAGTTTCCAATTCTGCTAGGCGTTCTGGCTCTCCTGCTTGTATTGATCTAGCTAAAGCATTAACCTGTGACGCAGATGGGTTCTTTACTCCTCGTGTTGCTAGTTGACCTTCTGCTCTACGCCTTGCGTCATCGAAGGACATGCCCCCTGTTTGTCCACCAGTGGTTTTACTTTGTGCTACACGAGTATCTCGGTCCGCTTGGCTTTCGCCTGGTTGCCTGTCACTAGCTCGGACTCTAGCATCACGTGCCTCGCTGTCACCCTCGAAACTTCCAGTTCCACCGATTCTTTGTTGTCTAGCTAGGCTGTCTTGTTCAAAAGATGACAATGCATCAACTGGGGGCTGTGAGCTAGCAGGGATTCGATTAACAGGTTGTTGTGTTCCTGGTGATCTTACTTCATTTCCTTGAGCGTCGTATCCTATAAGTTCACCTGGTCTAAATATCCCTTGTTCTCTGTCCTCTATTCCGTCTCTGTTTCCGTCCCTGAACTCCTCTGTCTGCCCCGCAGGTCTAGCTACTTGGGACATTATTTCATCAGAAACTTTTGCAGGGCCAACTTGACCACCAAATGCTTGAGGTGCAAAATTATTTGCAACGGCAGGAGCAGGGCTTGAAATCATGCGTCCCTGTGGGTCTGTGCGTAATCCAGAGACACCTGGAGTTCCAGCGGGAGCATTTAGGTATTCATTAAGTGTCATACCTCCAAGGGCGGCACGTGTCGCGTCTTGACCCATGGGTGCATTTGGTGCGCGGAAAGAATCATTAACCCGATTAAAACCATCTAGGAGTGGACCACCTAAACCAGAGGGTGTATCGGGAGACTGAAGGAAAGGGCTTACAACTGCTCCTGGTTGCTCTTGTGCGCCCGCTGTAGGTCTTTCGACGGGTGGGGTGACACCTTGGGTTGCCTGAAGGGCTGAAGCCTCTGATGGAGCTTGTGTGGCTTGTCTAGCTTGATAGTCTTCCATCGAAACACTTTCTGTTCCAACAGTATCTCTTAGTCCTTGAACAACGTCAGAAATCTTATTAACTACAAGAGAGTTTGGAGTTACTCTCTCAACAGTTCCAGCTGACATAATTGGTCTAGCTGGCTCCATGTTTGCTGGGTCAAATGCACCAGGGTTCCTAATGTTTTGGATACCAGGAACTAGTGAAACTATATTAGAATCTAAGGCAGGAAAGCCTGCCCCCATCATTGCGCCCTGTGCCGCAAGTTCTGCCTTCTTTCTTTCCTCTTCTTCGGCGTTGTAATTTGTTCCGAAAAGGTTTTGGTTTGGTTTATCTACTATTGCCATAGCTGTATTATATCATAAAGGGTTAGTTATTAACTGTAAGTGTAAAATGTAAAGGATGGCCCTGAAAAGTTAACGGCATATGAACTACCAGATGCGCTACAAGCAGTACTACTTACGCTGCGAGGGTCTCCCAAACTGCCCTTTGCAGCCACTTCATAAACAAAAGGCAAACCGCTAATAGTTACATATCCAGTTTCTAGCGTTACGTGAGTTCCTGAAAGCAATTGGTTTGGTTCAACTCCAACACCACTAAGTCTATATGCTATATTAGCAGAACTAGCACTTCCTGAAATATCAAATAAAGGAGGAGGTGACGATGCATCTAATGATGGGGCCATACCAACTCCAACGTAATTATTTTCATTATCAATAGAACCGTCGTAAAATCTAGAAAATCCCAATGCAGGAATGTCATCGTAGTTAGCAACTAGAGCATTACCCGATCCTCTTTCTATTTTACGATCAGATATGCCTGGATCGCAAACTCTTTTTTTTGGTTCTTTACCGCTATCATTAAGACTTGATATACTTTTACTTCCACCACTAGTGTTTGACGATAAAGTAAAATCAATGCTTTCAAAGTTCCAAACAATTTTCATTGCATTTACTATAGAAAGATTTTTTTGAGATTCAGTAGCAGTTCCTCCCTTTTGAGTTCCCCCTAGCGTAGTCCAATAATCTGAACCCGATACATCTACCTTAGAAAGGCAATACGGAAAACCGTTGCCCCCTCCAAGTGCTGTAAATGAATCCGCTGTTGGCATTATTCGGTTATTTCGTTTCCTATTATTCCTTGTATAGAGGCGGCAAACGGTTTTCCATTCCTGCATATAATTGCAGAAAAAGAACTAACGGGTGAAGGTAATGTATCGTTTGTATTATCGTGAACTCCGTGGTCTACAGTTTCTTCGCTTGGTATCTCGCGATCAAATACGTAAAACGGATCGATTCTTCCAGACATTGTGTTATTGCCAGCGAGATTCAACCCAGCAGCTTCTTCCCTTTCTGACATTGTAGGCGTTGATCCACCTCGACCAGACATCGGATCATTACCAGCAAGATTTAGCCCAGATGCAGCTTCGCGCTGGGACATTCTTTGGCTTGTTCCTCCGTCCCCTCCGTTCTGTTTAGCTTTAGCTGCTGCCGTATCTATGGCTGCTTGACCCCCACCCTGTTCAGCTTTAGCTGCTGCTGTATCTATGGCTGCCTGATTATTGTTATTCTGCTTTGCCTTGGCTGCCGCCGTATCTTTGTCTGCTTGACTTGCCATACTTTAAACGCTCCAGGTGATTACTTCGTAGTAAGTCGTTCCGTCCAAAGCAGTTACAATAGGGCGGCTGTTGCGTTTTATTATCCCTGTTGTGCTATAACCTTCTGCTGTGGTTGAACCAGTTCCTTCACATATAGTGCTTCTACTTGAAAAAGTTTTATCAAATACAATAATGTTTCCATTAGCTCTTGGTGATGCCGAGGATTGATAATCAATTGTACCAGTAGATGACGCGCTATTTAAAAAAGAACCAGGGTAGGTTTGTATTCTAGCTGATGCACCAAAGTTTTGAGTAAAACCTGTTTGGGTCAATGTGTTGTTGCCTGAAACGGCTGAAACTGTATTACCTGCACCTCTGGTTAAAGAAACATTTGTTGATGTAACCGAGCAAGAAATAGCACCCAAATCAAATGCAACACTGGCCGTATCGGGGGGAGTGCTTTGAACCTCAATGGTAACCTGTGCTGCTATTGTTTTTCTTCGGCGAGGTGTTACTTTAGGGACAGCAATTGTTCCAGATTCTCCCCCACTTTCTACAGAAATAGTTGCGCAATTTACTTCCCCAGGAACTTCTACTTGAACAACGTCTTTGTATGTTGTTTTTGTTCCTTCAATAGTGCCTTGTATGCACGTATTGGTAAATTGAACGTATCCGTCCTGTTGGGTTTCGCTCTTAGATATAAGGACTCCAGTAGGAACAACCTCTGTGCCATACGATACGGCCGTTACTTCCGTGGTTCCATCTATGCGACCTGGTCTTGTTGAGGTTCTTATTTCGCCATCCCCCTTTACAAATGTAAATCGTCTAGTAGGAATACCCTCTACGTTGCTAACTTCGTCCCCGATCTTAACGCCTGAAATTGTGCTAGTAGGAGTTTCGTTAAAAGCTTCTACCACTTCAATGCGAAGCTTGCCCGTTCCCGTTCCTCCATTGCGCTCGCTAATGCTCCTGCTTAGAACACTGGGCTTTAGGAATCTAAATTGTCTAGTAGGAATGCCGTTTACGTTGGATACTTGTTCGCTAGCTGGGGAATAACCAGATGGTGTAGATGGAGTGCTGGCAAAAGTTTCTTTTACGATAGCTAGTTGACTACCCACCTTATCTTCAGTCTCAGATAGGGTTCCTGCTTGTATATATACTTCAGTTACTTCCCTGTAACTATCTGTATCGTTAACTTCATAGGAAGCTAAAATGCAAGTGACTGCCGTTTCACCATCAATCTGTGAAGTAATAGAAGTTGTGCCAACTGTCTTTTGAAAATCGGTTCCAGCCTTAGCAATGCTTTGCCTTGTTACACGACGTAATCCATTCTCTACATAATTAACGGTGTCATCTTTTACTTGGACAAAGCTAGCCCCAAGAGTTTGATACACGAGCGTAACAATGTATTTCTCTTGTTGTGTGCTGGACTGCACGGATACAAGACGCATATCCGTATAGGCTTCTCCCGTGCGTGGAGCCAAGCCATCAATGGACATCTCTGCGGATTCCAATGAACCGAAGTCAGGGAAGATGCGAGCCTTGTTAGAACTATACCAGTCCTCACGACTGTTCATAGTAGTGCAGTTAACGGTCAGTTGATACCGACCATTCTGCAACTGTTCAACCGCTGGAGTTCCGATGAGCTTCAGTCTATTAGTTCTGTGAGATACTGCCATTATTTAAAGTTTAGTGTAAATCAACCCAAGCCGAACCAGCTCGGGCTTGTATTTTACTAGTAGTGCTGTTGTATATTAGCATTCCAACGGCAGCTGTTAATGTGTCTCGTTGAGTGGTAGTTAATGATGGAAGCTTAACTGTTCCAGCAGTTCCAGTAACAGATATAGATGTTCCACTGATTGCCGTTCCTGTAACAGCAGCAGGTGTAGTTGCACCAATCGTAGCTCCATCTAATGAAGTTATTCTCTCTTGATTATATATAATTGTTCCATTAGTAGTAACAGCAAGTGCATTGGAGCTTACGTCAGTAAAGGTTCTATCTGCTCTACGCAGGTCTACCATCACAGAAGGACTATCAGTAAGTTTTATTCCATTTGGATCAAAATATACTTGAGCCGCTTCACCCGCATCAAGGGGTTGTTTTATTAGGATTACATAATTACCAAGAGCAACTCCATCCGCCGCATTAGTGCCATCATAACCAATTCTAAACTCCGCACTATTATCTAATGTTCCTGCTGAGCCTGATACATTCCTAAGAGGTGTTTGAGCAACATTGTCAACGTAAGTTGTTGCATTGCCTTCTCGGGCAATTGAAATTACATATGTATGCCACTTGTTATCATTAAGTCCAGTGGCTAATGTAAAGTCAGCAGAACCACCTGAGTCCTGAAGTGTTAATATAAGAGCACCAGATACAAACCTTAATCTATATCCTGGTGCTGCAAATTTATCAAGAACGGGTTCTGTTCCGCTACTATCTAACTTTGCATAAAAAACTAAACTAAAGGAACCAGTGCCAACATCTAGGTTATTATTATCAGCTAGGCTAAGATACGAAGAAGTGTTAGTAAAGCTAATGCTACGTGGCACAAAGTTTGCTTCATTGTTTAACTTTGTATGATCCGCATCAGTAAAAACATTTGAATCCGTAGCACTTTCAACCAATGTTCTGATTTCTGAGGCTGTTTGGTCAGCGGTTGCGCTTGCTTCAATCCCGTCTAATTTAGAATGGTCTGCTGTTGTAAAGTTTTGATCCGTTTGAGAAGCTACAACAAAATCCATATTGTTATTGGCGTCATCATATGTCACAGCAATACCTGTCTTAGTGCCACCCGTTGCTACTAATGCTCCAGCTATATCTTGTATTTCTTCCGTTGTGCTTCCCGCAATACTATTTAATTTAGTATGGTCAGCGTCGGTAAATACATTTGAATCAGTTGCTGCTTCAACTGCGGCTCTTATTTCTGCATTTGTTTGATCCGTTGTCGCACCCGCTTCAATGCCGTTTAGTTTAGTTTTATCACCATTGGCAAATGCACCTTCTGAGGGTTTAAGTTGAACTGTTGCAGCATCAGATATAGTGCTTAATAATTGTGTCCCAGTATGGTTTGCTCGTTTAATTGCTTCAGCATAAACAGAACTTTGTTGAACAGTAGAACCACTAGGAACGTGATCTACTAAAAGTGTAGCAAGTTCTATTGTAGCACTTCCCGAAGGTATAATAAACTGAGCCTTTTCCCTGTTAGGAAGAATAACCTCGTAAACACTTTCAATTCCAGACTTTCCATTCCTGTATAAAGTTGCGCTTCCGTCTCCATTAGCGGCACTCGTTGCGGTTACAACACCAGGTAAAGTAACATAGCTCTGGTCGCCAGTAGCTGCCTCAGCACCCAAGGTTAACAGTCTAAAGGTTAACGTCTGGTTAGCGTAATTAACGTAACCAGCGGTTTTTAAATTAAAGTTTACAGTTGTACTTGCCATTAGCAGTCCCAAGCCTTCCTAGACCAATAGTTTGCGGACATCTTGCCCTTGCCTCCCTTGATACCAGCACTACGGGCGCAGTAGCTTCTCTTACGGGCTGGTTGATTTTTCTTAATACTCATGTTAGCATCACCAAAGCGGACGATCTTTTCCTTGCCACCTTCACAAGCTTTCACAACAAACTTCTTCCCGCCCTGAACTTCACGGCGTGGCACGTTGCATTTCATCTTTGATTTGTCTGGCATTACTTAGTTCTTACTTTTGCTTTAGGTGTGTTTGCTACGACTGTTCTTCCTTTGGCTCCTGCTGTTTTCTTTTTTCTAGCAGTTGCTGCTCGTTCTGTTTTCGTGAGGCTAAGAGCCTTTCTTTTAGGCAAGCAACGGTCAGGGTTTTTCTTATCCTTCGACGTTCCGCAAGGTCCTTTGATTGATCCATCAGTTCCAATCCTTACCCAGTTCTGCTCTCTCCATTGTTTTAGTTGGCCCATTATTTTCTTTTACGTTTAGCACTCTTAGACTTCTTGGCGTAGTTAGGGTCCTTGCAATACTTAGATGCAGCCATATTAGCATAAGCGGAGGGATACGTATCAAACGTACGTCTAGCCCAGGCTTTACCTTCTGGGCATATCTTACCTCCACTCTTTGCTTTCTTAGGCATTGGCTCTAGCTTTAGCTGTTTTACTTAAGTCCTTGAAGTGAAACAACTTTACGCTGGTTTTAGTGTGTGACTTGTTGGTATGCAGGCTTCCGTTAGGCATCTTGTGAGATGTGCCTTTGTGTAGACTGCCGTCCCTCTTATAGTGCTTAACGCCTTTCATCGAGATTATTTACCTCCCATGCGTCCCTTGCCGCCTTTTTCGCCACATGAACCTTTACCTGATTTACCTACTGGTTTTTTTCCGTACATAATATTATTTCTTTCTTTTGTTGTGAAAATCAAACAGGACTTTTACTTTCTCTGTAAGAGCTTCGAGGTTATAGTGCATCCTGGATAGCACGATAATTAACGTAATAACGCCAATACCGATAGGCCAGAGGGATGAAATGATTTGTAAAACTTCATTCATTTAATTTGTGATGAACCAAAGTAGAACCCTACGATGGCTAAGGCGGTTTGCCTAATTTCTGGTAAAATAACGAATCCTTGTACAGTGTCCCATTTAAGGCTCTTGAATAGCCCTAAAAGGCCGTTTGTCTCTCTACCTATGGTTACCCCTACGTCAGTCCACGCAAAGACGAATGGGGCTATTACAATGGCAAAGACGGTGGATACAACAAGGAACCTACGAACTAATACACCACCGTCACGTTTTGCCGCTGCATCTGCTGAGTCATCCGCTTCTTGCTGATACGTAATCATACGCTCGAACTGGCGAGCCTGGCTTTCCATCTGTGCACCAATGAGCTTCATTACGAAGCCACTGATCCCTCCTCCGAGCATTGCTATTAGTTCTGGTGTCATTTGTTTCTGAGTTCCTTAATTACCTTGACGGCAGAGGCCGTCATATAGATGAAGGTTGCTAGACCTACGCAGAAACCAAGTAGTTCGTTAATAGGGGCTAGTTCAATAGTAGCGATAAATCCTCCTGTTCCAATTGTTGATCTGTATATAATGTCTTGCATAGCATTTAGTCGTCGTCAGGGTCAGGTAGGGGTGTATAGTGATCAACGGTTGAGGCTTCCTCGGACTCGTCCAAGTCGTAGTTAGTTACGTCCAATGCCCACATATGGTCAGCAGTTTCATTAGGATAGGTAAGCCAACGTGTGCCTTTACCATTGTCCTCAATCCAGTAATCAAAGCCAAGTTCCTTGCCTTCTTCGTCGGCTCGCTCAATGGCGGCTTCTTTGCTTGCGTATATTAAGTAAAGCATTAGAATATTGAGTAATGGCTGTTAATGTTAGTTTCAAGGGCTGAACGGTTAGCGTTTTGATCTGAGTTATAAATAATGAGTTCATTTATTGTTCCATCCCAGAAATTAGAAGCTGTACTAAATGACCTTGCACCAATGTGAGGTTTTGCAGCTACAGTCATAGAGGAAGTGTCAGATGTTGTTGTAGCAGTAGCTCCATTAACTGCTGCCGACGCATTTGAGCCATCGTGATTAGCAAATCCAATAAATTTATTATTGGTTCCAAGGTTTGTTCCTGTGTCTACAGTGGCGCTTTGCCACCTGTATTCTAAATCATTACCAAGCCTAAGAAGTCTAAAGCCATCAACCCCACTGTCACGGTTGTCTAAAATTAGTTTATCACTACCTCCTCCTGATTTAGCTACACTAAATACTGCACCTGCGGATGTCATCCCCAAAACAGATGTTAATTCAAAGTTGTCATCGGTTCCATCGAAGTTCAACTCATTTAACATAGTTCCAGCATTAACAATCTCAGGTTGGCTTCCAGCGGTTGCTTGCACGGCATCATTGCTGTTACCTGACTGGTCATACCAAGTCTCTACAAAGCCGTCTGATGTAACCTGAGTAACTGTTATCTCTCTTAAATATACTTCATCAGAGCCATTGCCAGTAAAGCTAGATACTGCTCCCTTTTGAAGATTTA
>Ga0207896_1000165_pt1 | contig 14572 bp, 14 predicted proteins | sample LinPmetageLP36_FD_184049 | JGI IMG/M metagenome (GOLD analysis project Ga0207896, IMG submission 184049) | Marine viral communities from the Pacific Ocean - LP-36 (SPAdes) | ecosystem: Environmental > Aquatic > Marine > Oceanic | place: Pacific Ocean | collected 2010-06-15 | reverse complement strand
CCCGAGCCGGGGCGACCTTCTCGGTCAGCTTCAGGCAGTCTTTCCAGAGCACGGCTTTGGAATCCATGATGAAGAAGCCAAACTTCGGCTCAGTCACCAGCTGCTCAAACATCGGCAGCAGGATACTGGAGGTTTTACCAGAACCAGTCTGGCCCATGATGGCCACGCCCGTAGTCAGGCCTTCCCGGTCCAGGCGAATGTCCTGGCCAGCGTTCGGAGAGCGGTATTCAAGAACACCACGCGAGCGAAACTCACCAGTAGCCACGCCCAGCTTCAGGCTCTTGTCGAACTCAATGGACTTCAGGAAGCCGTTGTTGTGAGCAACCGAGCGAACGTATTGATCACGCAAAACCTTTGCATCCTGATGGAAGTATTTGTGGGCTACCCAGCTTGCTTTGGTGCTTTCACGGTGCTTGACGGCATCGTGGTATACGCTTGCGTGAATGCTCCTGATTGAGCTGTTCATCCAGGCGAGAATGCCGGTCACAAACGCTGACGCATGAGTGAGCGGATTGATCAGAACCATCAGCAACGGCAGGACCAGGGCTCCCAGGATCAGTGACCATTGAATGCTTGGCTCGACTTCAGCGCCGGTCCAGTTGTCGGCAGTCGGGTATTGAGCCACTTCCATACCTGAGAAGGCGGTGAATGCCGGAATCAGGCAGAGCACATAAACCGCAATGCTCATAGCAAAGCCGATGGGGCGATTGGTGTTAAATGCCGAGTCGATCTTTTCGTCTGTGCAGTAGTTTTCGCCCAGCACCGCCAGGTGCTCGCCAGAGACGAGGCGGCTGTTCACGATCACACCCGCATCCATATCACTTCGGATTGAGGTGTAAAGCTCGGGATAATCCTTTTCCGGATAGCGAAGCTTTGCAGCAGCTTCCGCATCCCCGCGAAGGAACGGGTTTTCGCTGTTTTTAAACTTCTCGTCCATGAAGGCGGCGATGCTGATACCGCTCCGGAAAACACGGAGGGGATTGAAGCGACCGCGTGTTAAACGATTGCCCACTGGCGTGGAAAGAATCCAGCCGAACGCCACTACCACGGCCACATTCATCATTCCGAGAATGTAGACCACCAGGTTGATTGGAAGCATAACCAGGCCATAAGTGAAGGCCCGAAACATCTTTGAATGGTTGTTCATAAAGCACCTTTTCTAGTTTTAGTTTGAGGAATTGTTGTAAAGCACGGAGCTGGCGAAGAAAGGAACCTCAATCGGGTCCACTACTCCGTAGCCGGGAATCATCATCTGGTTGGATCGTCCTGTTTTCAGATTGAAGAAATTCCAGTTCTGATCCTTTACCAGGGCTCCATAAACGAATACCGGCTGGCCGTTGTTGTTCACCACCGCACCGATCAGATAGCCCTGATCACCGGCAGGCACATACAGAATCCGGTCGTAGCCGTTGGTTTCTGCACTCGTCCAGTAGTTGCCCTGGAACTGGCCCAACTCGACCTTTTCCGATGCCACATCCGGAGACAGCTTCCCGGTGGCCCTCAGGGACTCGATATGAGCATTAATAGCCGGACCCGCGATGTTGGCCGGGAAGAGGCTTTTTGCGTCCTGGTATCGAGCCACAGGGGTTGTGGTGACGTTTTGAATGGCTTGGTAGGCCTGCAAATCCAGGTCTTCTGGAGCTTCGGAAAGAAAGCCAACGTAGGCATCACTGGTGAATTGGGATAGCGTCAGGGTTGTTCCCCAAGCTGCCACAAAAAGCACCAGCATCACGGCGAAAGCAATGGTGCCTTTAGCCTTGCCTGTCACTGTCCGGAATCGAGCCCAATTGCAGCGGCCCTTCCCTACCAGGATTTTCCAGGCGGGTTCGTTGTAAGTAACCGTTAGCCCTGTTGGGCTCGCGGATTCGGTTTTTTGTAGATTCATTGATGTCATGTTTTTCTCCTGTTTGTTTAACTGCTATTAATGCTATCATAAATATCAAGAAAGTCAATAGGCAAAAAAAGGGGGGCCGTAGCCCCCAAAGGTTCCCTTCCCTTATTCGTAAACGCGGTTGGTGTAGTCGCTCTTGAATGCGTCCAGCCCTTCAACCTGGCCACCAGGTCTTGTGTAAATCGCTGCATCGAAAGCTTGCTCAAATGCCGGATAGGCGTGAGTGTTGCGATCTTCGATGTAGTTGCCGTTCTCATCAATGTGATCGTCCTGAGTCAGCTGGAAAGACTTTTCCGACTGCCTGATCATCAGGAGCATGTTGACGAAATTGAAATCAACGGTATTGCCAGGGCCACCCTCTTCTTCCGGTGTCAGGAGGTGGGAGATAGCCAGTCCTGAGTGCGCGTAAAAGGTGCTCAAATCCATTCCTGAGTTGACCACACCCAAAACTCTTGTGAAGCGTGTTACATCGGTCGGTGTATCAGTCGGGTGCGCAACGTGCTGGCCGCTCAGCTTCACTGCAAGCCCCTCTTCCCACCACGCATCAGTAACGGATGCTGCGGTCAGTCGGTGAGAGATATTGGCAGTGATCATGTGGACAATTTCATGGTCCACCACCTTTTGAAGGTCACGATCCCCGTAGTAAGACTGAGGAATCAGGTTCATCCCGTAAAAGGTTGATTGGCCTTTGATGCCGGACGCGGCGGGCATGTCCTGGTTCAGGCACACCATGTATTTCTCAGGCACCAGGTCAATGTCACCAACCGAAATTTCCTTTGTCATGAAGGGGCCGTTATCAGCCTCCCGAAGAGGTTCGATAATCTCTGTCCGAATCTTGTTTTCGAGGAACTGATCAGGGCCGTAGTATTGCTTGGTCAGCTCAATAGCCCGTTCAAAGGAGTCAGGAATTCGATGATGAATTACCGCCCGCTGTTCTTCATGAGTCAGGGCTGAGAACCACGCATAGAAGTGGTTTGCTGCGAGGTCTTCACGCTCGATCAGGTCGCCGTTAGCGTCAATTGGAGAGTATGCCAGGTGGGAACCTGGAGCGTCTGGCTCAAACTCCGAATTGTCGTCGAACGTGATCCGGGCCTCGAAGTTCTTGCCATCAGGCCCTACGTGAATCGACGGAAGGCCACCGAAAATGCCGGTCACATCGAGGTGCCTCATGAATTCAGGGCTCACACTCGGGCGAAGCATTTTCATGATCTCAGCATCAAAGCCGAACTCGGGAAGGATTTTGGCGTAGCCCTCTTCAGCCAGGTGAGCTGCATACCGAAAATCGGTTTCTGGCAGGCTTCGCGGTCCATAGACCAGGAAGTTTTCTGACTCAAAGTAGTAGTCGTTGTAGGTTTCAGAGCAGTTGCGGGCGTATTCACCTGCATACTCAGCGTAAGGGGTGAAGTAGATTTTGGTGTCCATGGATTCCTGGAAAACACCATCGGCCAGGGGAAGTTGAGCGACCGGGTTTTTGCTGCCACCACCACTGCCACCGCCACAACCAACCAGGACGGAGGAAGCGATCAGGGAAGCGAGAAGAGTTTTTGTGTAAGTCATAAAGCACCTTTTGGTTTTTAGTTAATGTCAATGTTACTTCTGATATTAATGATAGCATAAAGAGCGAGAAAGATACAAGCCTTTTTCGCTCTCGATGCTTTTACCTGGTTTGGTTAGTGGTCGTCGTCTTCTGGAACGGCAATGGCGATCTTTTGAAGGTAGGGCTTTGCGTATCCTTCATCATCAGCAGTTGCAACGTAGACAACCCTAATAGGGGCGCTCCAAAGACCCTCAACCGATTTGTGAGGCTCTGAATTGCTCATGATGACGTTGTGAATCTCATCATCTTTAACTTCCCTTCGTATCAAGGCATTCGGCCCGATCTTCTTGGGGTTGTAATCACCCCAAATAACCCTCTTTTCCAGGTCATAACCAAAGGTCATGCGAGCGTTACTGGCCCCTTTAGCTTTCCAATCTCTGGAAAGCGCCGCTTCAAAATCGGCATCCGGTGGGATTGGCAGATCATAAAAAACTGTGATCTGAAGAATCCTGAAAGTCCGGTTTCTTAGTTTTTCACAAACAACTTCAAGCTCTGTTTCTTTGTCCAATGCTTGGCTGTATTCAACTTCAATTTTCTCAGTCATAAAACACCTATTCTCTTAGTTATTGTTAAATTGGTAGATCGTCGCGGATTGGGTCCGCACCCGCATCAATCACTTTTGTATGCTTGCTCAGGAACTCCATCGCCTTGTTGTAGTTGTTACCAAGGGCTGCATCAGGGTTCATGATGATGTTCTCTCTGAGCTTGCTGTGGGCAGTCTCGCAACGCTCCCGCATTTCGAGGAACGGCTGGCCATTGATCAGGCAGTAATACTGGTAAGTATTCAGCGCTTCACGAATGCCTTGAGCCTTGCCCTTGGCCGACTTTCCAACGGCCTGCATGTAGTCCAGGTAAGTAATCTCCATGCCTTCCGGGATAATGGGCTCACGGATAACCACAGGCTTTGACTGCTTGTCCGGGGCACCATAAATCCGCTTTACACCCTTCCCTTTCATCAGGTTTTTCATCAGGTCTTTGGACAGCGGGTTTTCCATCTCCAGACCGCGAGGATCGCCCAACTTGGAGGCCTGCACATAAAACGCATACATGGTCGTTCTCATCAGGCTGGACCAGGAAGGAACGCCCTTGATCACATCCTTCAGCACATTCCGATAGCCGTTTTCGTCTGGACGGTCGGTCAGGTAGTAGTGCTTCGGAGCAAAGAAGAAGCCCTGAGCTTTGTTGATGACCTTCTCACCATCTACCTCGATCAGATCAGCCTTATCAGTGATCAGCTTCGGGTTTGCCACCGGCTGCTCTACTTTCCACTGGCCAAGGCCAGGGCCGATACTAATTGCAGGCTTCAGCTTGCCATCAATGATGATCTTTGACTCCTGAAGGCGCTGAACCACCAGGTCATCGCCCATGTCCTCCGGAACCTCGATATAGAGCGAGTCTGTGTCGCAATACAGCACGTTCATTTCACGAATGCTGGTCTGAGTGTCTTCCTTGCGGATTTCAGCCCTTCGAGCTGCCAGCATGGCTTTATGCAGAGTGATTCGACCGTGAGCCGTGATGGAGCAACCGAATGACCGAATGGCATGATCAGCCAGGGAGCTTGGCAGATTTACCTTGATTTGCCTGGCAACGCCACGGCCCGCTTTGTGGGAGCTGATAACGTGCCATGGCCGGTAGTGATCGCGGCACCAGGCCATTGCGGTTTTGAACTCATCCCAGGCCCCTGATTTGTAGTTATCCCAACCTTCCCAGTCAGGTGCCAAGGCGATCATCTTCGCCATGGCTTGCTCATTCAGCGCCTGGTTGCCTTCCTGCATGTAGTAAGGCTTGTCGTTTGTCTGAACCAGAACACCGAAGCCACCGCTATTCATGATCAGCTTTAGGATGGCTGCATCCGTTAGGTTTCCTGCTTCCCGAGCCCTACGGCGTTCACCATAGACACGGCCCGCGAACGGATGAAATGGCGCATCAGCGGCTGACATGAGGTGCGAATAGTAGCTGTCTTCTGCAAATACCAGGATGTCGTCATTCTCGACATCGGTATTCTCCAGGAAGTATTTCAGCTCTTCCGAGGTTGCATAAAACACCATCTCCCCTTCCCAATTGCCGAACACCAGGCGGGAATCAAAGTCATCACCACTCAAGCGGAGCGGGAAGATTGGAAGATCACGAATCACCGGGTTGGTTGCAGGCGTTGAGCGAACCTTGAACATGCCACCGTATTTGCCGAGGAACTTCAGAATCTGTTTCTTCCCTGAAATCTCCTCTTTCAAAGGCCGGATAAAGCGCGGGTCGAAATAGCTCAGTGATTGATCGAACATCACGGACGGATACAGTGAGTTTGCGTCAATGCAGAAGACCCTTGTTCCCTTCCTGTTCATTGGCTGGAACACTTCCGTTCGACCGCCAAATTGCACGTTCTTCCAGGGCTTCTGATACTTCTCCCACATGAACCAACCGCGAGGGACCACCACCTGCTCACCATACTTGGCGATGGGGCGGCGGCGAACCTCCGTCTTCTCGTCAGTCATGACCTCTGTAACGGAATCAGGGTTGCTGTCCAGAATCCAGCCCACGCCCGGACGGTGAACGATCACACCACCCACAGACGGGTTACCATCTGGATCATTTTCGCCTTCGGCGGCCTGATTTTTAGGATTCTTTTTCCTGATAGGCTCTGGAGGATTGCTCCTGGAAATCATGCCAGCCAGGCCCGACTGAGAGGATGTCAAATAGGCCAGCGGGTCTATGGCGGTGCCATCTTCCCGCGTGAAAAGGGAACCATACAGGTCCCGATACCTCTGGAGTGCATCAGCCAGAATCTTGCAGTCCTGTTTGCAGTATTCAACGGCGCTTTCATCCAGGTGATTGAACCAGTAAGCCAGAGGGTCTTGCCCTTTCTTCAGGCGACCCTCTTCAGCCTCATTGCGGAGCCACGCCATATGGTCCGTGTATTGAAGCGGAGTCTCGCCTTTGGAGCCCAGGTCACGAAGTGGAACCGGCAGGTGCCAGTAGCTATCAACCAGGGAAATCACATGGCGACCCATTTTCACTTTCAGGTAAGCGCGGTGACCGGCCTTTTCGAGTGTCCATGTGAATTTCACGGAGCGCATACGGCCTTTGGGGCCTTTGACCTTGCGAATCCTGACCAGCTTCTCAGCGTTGAACCACAACCCCTTCCGAAGGTATTTGCGGATCGACGGATCAAGCCTGAGCATCTCGTTCTTGTCCAGAAGAAGATTACCCTCAGCATCAAAGACAACGCCTGATTGATCATCTTCCCAACGATGATCGAGAGAGCAGTTTGAAAACAAGCTGTAGGCAAGCCCAACCCAATCAAAATGGGAACCTTTGTGGGCATACACTCTGTAGTTGAAGCCTCTTTCTTTGTCTTCGAGATGCTGCATTAGGCGGTCTTCAGCCCACTCGATCACACCGTTCTCCAGATTTTCAACTTTCTGCACCCAGCGCCCATTTTTGGCCTTTTTCTTTGTCTTCTTGTGTCGGTCATGCCAGGTTCGGAACGTCCAGTAGGTGTCTGTTTTCGGATCGTAAATGCAAGCAAGGTGTAGGATGTCCGGGCGCATGCCCAAGGACTCAATATCCAGCATAAAGATACCGTCCACTGGCTTCCGCTCAGTGCAGGCAAGAATGGAAATCGGCTTGCAGTCAATGACATCGCCGGAGGCATCATTTTCAATGCCATTGGGATCAAGGTAGCCCTTGCTCTTATAGGGATTGATCAGCTTCAGCTGGCTTTCAAGCTGCTTCCGGAGTTTGGGATCAATGGTGTTCATGCGGCCACTCGCGAAATCGCGAAGCAACTGATTTAAGTCTTTTGGCTTGAGCATGGGGCCACCTGGAATTGGTTTGGTTTTACTCATTAATTTCTCATTTTCTTATTATTATTTTAACAATTTAAAAAATAACATGCAACTAATTATTTAATCACTTCCTTGTGATTTTGCCTGATTACTTGTCCAGGCCACCGTCCTTATCCTTGTCGTTTTCCTGGCCCTTATCCTTCGCCTTCTTCCTTCGGAGTGCGGCTCCCACCTTCCTTCCCTTTTCGCTCAGCCTTACCTTTGGCTGCTGCTCTTGCAGAGTGGATAAGGAGAGCGCGACGAACTTTTTTACATCGACTTTCACCTTACTCGGCATCAGGGCGAAGGTTTGGGCGTTCAGCTTGGATCGGGCCAGCTTTGTTCGCTCCAGGGTTGCGTCCATATCCAGCCGAATATCCATTTTGGCCAGAGTGTTCTTCACCCTGAGCATTCCAGGAGCTTTGTCGGCTTTTACCCCGCTCATGCGCCTGGCATCCTTCCCGGCCAATTCCCGAGTGCCTGACAAATGCCTCAGGACGTTTTCCTTTGAGATGGAGCCAGACCCCATCAGGCTTACAAGCTGCCTTTTGGCGTTGTCATAGTCTGATTTAGCCGGGACCAATCGGGTGTTAGCCCCCATCGCCCTACGGGTGGCCATGGATACCCTGGCGGCATTCTCAATGAATCGAGATTTGAGGTCTTGTCCCTGGTCGGACTTCCAGAACCTTGAAACGCGGGTCTGGTGCTGTTTCTGCCGGACCTTTTTAATGCCCTTTGAAATCGCTTTGCTTATCCGCTGGCTCCACTTGCGATCCTTCTCAAACTGCTTCTGGCGTTCTGCCTGAGCCTTTTGAGCGGCTTCACCAATGGTTTCCTCGGGATATTCAGCGCGGGGGAGCGGCCTTGTTGTCTCTTCGTAAAGGCGTTCATCCTGATCCTGAACAACTTCTATTTCGATGTCGTTCGCGGCTTCAGCTTCCTGCTGCTTCTCCTCGTAGTATTTCTCCAACTGGTGAAAGCGGGCGAAATCCTTCGCCTGGTCAATCATGGTATTGAACGGAGATTTTACGCCTGCCGGAACTTCGCCTGTTCGGGCTACTTCCTCGGCAATTTCATTGGCCAGGAATCCGCCTGCCATGTCACGAAGGAATCCATCCATATCCCCCTCGTATTTCTCTGCAACCTTATCCTCCATGTCCAGGATATAGCCCATGACAATTTCAGGAACTTCGGAATCGTCCAGGCCTTGGGACTCTTTAATGGCCTCAGAGATTTGATAGAGGATTTGTTCGGGAGTGCCTTGAGAAATGATCCGGCCATCCTCACGGCGGTAGCTCATGCGTCCGCCCTGGTCAGCGAACTGGCTGAACCGCTCAACCAGCTCGTCCCATTCCAGATCAATATCATCGAACTGAAAACGTGAGTTAGATAATGACATGGCTGATTACCCCTGATCTTCCGGGGTATCAGACACATCCACCTCAGTCAGCGCATCAATGACGGTAAGCAAGGTGTTTTTAAGCTCGTTAAAGCCACCTGTTACATTCATCTGATTGGTGCGGAGTGAATCCACGCCAGAGGCCAACCGGCAAAGCATCTCAACCTGAGACTCGCCCAACGTATGGTCTTTCACGCTCTCAAGGTAAGAGGCAAGCTCCCGGCGCAAATTAGCCATCATGCGTTCATTTTCGGACACACTGCTAACCATATTGTCGCTCAGAGCCTCAACGGCCAGTCGGAGCTTGTCGTTGTGCTGATTCAGTCCACGACCCGCCCGAGCCAACTCGCTTGAAGCAAGGTCAGTCAGACTCTTCATGTGCTCATCAAGATTGCCGTGCTGCTCAGAAAGCATCTTCTGGAGAGTGCTCACGAACTCACGCTTGTCCTTGCTGGCGCTGGCGATCAGCTCCTGGATGTTGCGGTCAACGATCTTGTTGTTCTGTTCAATGCTGGCGATGTATTCGCTAACAACCGACTTGGCTACCTGGCTGCTATCACCCAGGCTTGAGCTGATGCTTTCAGCCTCACCTACCAGATCAACCAGCTTTTCGTAGAGCCCTTGGGTTTCATCAATCGCAGGCCCCATGGTGCCCATAAGTTCATCGGCCACTTTTTTCAGGGCGAGCACCACCCGACCAAAATCCTTGGCCATGGCAGCAGTATCCTCAATGGAGCTTTCAAACTCAGTCTTCATCGAAGTGATGTGGCTCATTTGAGTTGAATGGTTGCGCCTGATCAATCCAGTGATGGTGTCCATCTTTTCGCGCCCCGGCTTGATTGCCGCCTCCATGGCGCGGAAAAGTTGCTTGAACTCTTTCTGATTGAAACCAGACTTAGCCGCAGCATGAATGGAGCCTACCTGGCTGCTGATGTCTCCGAGAGAGTCATTAGCGCGACCCACTTCATCAAACAGAAGTGATACGTGTTGCTGAGATTTGGCGACCCCCTGTCCAATCTCAGCCTGGCCTTTTCCCAAATCGGCAATCTTGCCATCCTGTGTGGCCAGTAGTTTCAGAGCCTGCTCAAGCCGGTCATCCTGCTTGGATTGGCCTTTGGACAGGTCAGAAACGCTCTTTTCGAGAGATTTCAGGCCGTTCTCGTGGGTTTTGTTAAGGGAGGTGAAGCCATTTGCAGTGACTTCATGGCCTTTGCTTACCATGTCGAACAGTTGAGAGAAGTTTTCTCCAATCCAAGTGGATTGTTCTTCTAACTTCTTTTCCACCTGTTCGGCAATCTGAGCTGATTGCTGCTCCAGGACGGGCGTGACCATTTCGATCACGTTCTCAGGAGAGAGAGCATCAATGATTTCTGCTTTGGTGTTGCTGAGCATCCGTTCAGCGATCTTCTCCGCTTCCGGATTAATCTTCTTTACTGCATCCAGCAACTGCTTGAGGTTGACGCCTCTATTTTTATCTGTTTTACTTTCCGAAGTCATAAAGCACCTTTATCTTTGTTCGCGCAGGGTTAAGGGTATTTGAAGCCGGGGCTGCCACCCTGGCTTTTTCTTTTTTATAGAGCTTATTTTTCTTCATTTTCATCAACTTCCAGCTCATCGAAGTCGATTGCTTCACCACCGAAAAGGTCTTCCACAGATTCTTCTTCGCCTTTAGGCTCTGATTCTTCTTCTTGTGAAACCTCTTCCTTAGGCTTTTCTTCTTTCTTTCTTACTACCTTTTTTTCGTCACCAGTTGCAGCTGGCTTACCTACCTTTTCAGCTTTCTTTTTGTCTTCCATAAAAGACTCAAATTCAGCTGCCAGGGCGGCAAAATCATCATCTGAAAGATGACAAACCGATGAAGTTAGCACAGTTTCAAAACCGATGTCGCCATCATAATTTCCGAAAACGAACGGCTTCCCCGGCTCTTGCGTAAGGGCTTGGTCAATGCATTCCTCAATGGAAATTTGCAGCACCTTGGCAAGCTCGCGGTATGCGTATGCAGTCTGCCCTGATACTCGGGGCCTGATCTGCACACTGGCAGGTCTGGCCGATTCGGCCTCCCGCACTGTGAACTTTGATTTTTTTTCTGTTTCTGACACGGACTCTCTCCATAAATTTAGCTCTCATTTATAATGATATAAATGATAGCATAAAAAGTCAACGCTTTTTCTAATTATTTTTTTGAGGCGTCTATGTCCTTCCTGACAGCGCGGTAAATATCCATGGATGGAGCCCGTATCCGGCTCTTCGCATAGCTGCTCAGCGGCTCCGGCCTGGATAGATCGGCCAGGGCTTTTGCATGAGGCATTTTGAAAAGGATTCGATCTGCCGGAATATGGGACAGCACCCTTTCTTCAAACTTGTTAAATTCGCGGCTGTAGGGCGCTGGAGTGCGGTTGGTGACAAACATGGTGTTGTCATACCGTCCAAAGACAGATTCCGCCTCCCTGAGGCTGTCGTAGTCGTGCTCAACGGGAACAATGACCAGGTGTGCGCCTCGGGCTACCACATCCGAGTAGTCGCCCATGTTGGCCCCCAGGTCGATCACCAGGATGCCGGGCTTGTCTGTTTTCAGTGCTCGCTCAATAAGGGTTACACCGGCTGCTGGATCGCGAATATCAGCAATGGTATAGCCCCGGTCGAGGCCCTTTGTTGAGATGGGATCGCGCCGGTCGGTGTGACCGATAATAATGGTAAATTCGGGGTCCGTTTCCACGAACGAGGCCCCGTAAGCAATGGCATGACTTAACGTGGATTTACCAACGCCGCCCTTCTCTGACGACACAATGACAATATCCATGGTTACCCCCTTCCCTGTTCATGGATTCAGAATTGTTTCGCCAGTGGCTCCTTGCTCTCCAGGTCTTTCTCAACCAGAGCCCTGAGATAGCTTTCAACGTCTTTGTTCGGAGTATGCTTCGTGATGTCAGCCAGCATGATGCTCAGGCGGCGGACCTCATTTGCAATGCTCGGGCGCTCATGCGCTTCGCCGTAGTTTTCCATTCCACGCTGAAGCGTGATCTGCATTTGCCCCCACAGAAACTTAAAAGCCTCATCCGGAAGGGTTGCGGATACGTTGTGCTCATTCTTGACCTTTTCATGGCCCTTCAGAGCTTTCTTTGCCACAGGACTTGGGTTGTGCTTCAAGCCACCCAAAAGCTGGTTAGCCAGCTCGTCATTGTTTCGGTGAACACGCTTATTTGCTTGTGCCATTTTCTTAATACCTCATTTACAAAATTAACACCTCAATAATTTAAAAAATAACATGAAGTTACGGGTAAAGCAATTCGCCCCTATTCCAGGAGCGGTAACCACTTGGCCATGCGCTGTTCCGCGTAGGAATCGTTCGCAGGCTCAACTTCCGGCTGGAATGTCCGGGCCTGGTCAAAGGCTACGTTTTCCCGCAGCTGGCGCAGCTCATGGTAAAGCCTGGCCACCGGCTCAATGGCATTCATGGCCTTTTCAAGTCGATACTTTGCATGGGCGTTATCGCCTGCCTCGATGCTTTCCAAAGCCATGTCGATCAGCTCGGACATCCGTTGTCCGATCAGTGGGCCGCTGGACATGACCGAGCAGCCGTTACTGGTGAGAAATTTCAGGTGGTCTGTGTAGTTGCTATTCTTCATCGGTAAATTCCGCCTCCGCGTATGGTTTGATTAATTCCAGTATGCTTCTCACCCCCTCTTCGCTCAGGTCCGCGAGCAGAAGTCCCATGTAATCTATGGTCTTGTTCTTCGATATTTTCTTTTCCGTGATGCTGGTTCCATTGAGAAGTTCAGCCAGGCGCTGGTATCCCTCATGCGCCTCGTTGAGCATCCCAAAGCCCAGGTTCTTCCGGGTGTCCTTGTCCCGCATTCTCTTTCGGATAACCGCATTGCGGGCGGCTTTCCGCTGGCGCTCTTCGCGCTCTTCGTTTGTAATGTCCAATGGTGTTCTAGCCATGTTTAGTTTTCCTTTCTTTGTTTCATGAATTTGTTGTTATTGTTGCATGGCCAGCCTCAGCCAGCCATGCGCCATCCCTGCCCCTGCTTTTCCAGGATGCCTTTTTGTCCAGCCAGCTTCAGGCAGTCAGAAGCCACGTTGTTTCGCTTGCCGATTAGGCGGGCCACATCGCGAACCTTCGGCTCTACCTTCCCGGCCAGCAAGCTGTCCACCACTACCTGGAAGTCTTCAGGATCGACATTCAAGGATTCCTCAGCGGGAGCCTCAGTAACCACTGGCTCTTTCCTGTCCTCGTCTTTGACGAGCGACAGGCCCCCTTCAATGCGCTTTTCAGGCGTTTCAGGCAGGACCGGGGCCTCAGGCTTTGCTTTCACTGAACCCCTTTCCATCAAGGCTTTCAGGCGCTGCTCAGCCATGCGCTCGCGGCGATCCATTTGAAGCAGTGTCATGAACGCAATGGGAACCAGGTCAATCAGCAGAGCAACTACCCACTGCAAAGCTTCCAGCTTTGCGCTGAACAGGAATGAATCGTTGTTCTCTGTGATTGAGGCAGAGGCCTTAACCAGGTCATTCCTTTTTTCGATCAGGGCCGTGCGCTCTTTTAAGAGTGGCTTGCCCTGCTCCAATGTCTCATTGGAGCGGGTCAAATAGTCCATCTCGGCATACTGCTTTGCGTTCGCCTTGTTCTGAGCAATGGACTCATCCAGTTGAGCAATTTGGGCATCCAGAAGCTTGATGCTTTCCCGGTTACCCTGAGCCTCGGCACTACTGGACACCACTTCGGCACGTTGGGGCTCTATGCTTCTTTCCATGAAGAAGTAGGAGCTGAGAACGCTGACAGTGAAGAGAACAGCACCCAGGAGCCCGAGGACAAAGCCCATGGCTCTCTTGCCAGGCACAGTCATTAAAACCAGCGCCAGGGGAACCAGGGCGAATTTACCGGCTTCCAGGAACAACCCTGCAATGAAGGCACCTTCACCGCCGCCAATCATTCCAGGCGGGGCCATATCCATCAGGAAGTAAGCCGTGCAAAGGGCACTGAGGATCGTGAGGCCGGTAGCAAGCACCAGGTAGAAAGGCCTCGCGACAAAGGACAGATTGAGCTTTTCCGAACCCATCATTCAGCCCTCCCGCTTCGATCCTTGATGTGTAAATGAACCAAGCGAATCAAGCTGACCATTCCCACAATCACCATGACCGGCACGGACAGCCAAGCAGTAGGCGTGGCAAAGCCAAGAACCTTAATGCTCAGATAAAGCCCGATGGGACCGATCACCAGCCCGACGAATGCGGTGCATGCCATAAATCCTTTCGGGGTCATGAGCAGATCGCCAAGCTTCACAAACAATTTTTCAAAAATATTCATATTCATCTCCTTCATGCTTTAAATGATAGCATAACTATCATCAAGCCGCAACCATGTTGATCAATGAAAGAACAGCAAGAACACCGACCGGCATAAACAGCCTGGTAACCGTGCGCTTGAAGCTCACCAGAAGGGCGAACGGAGCGGTCATTACCAGGAATGGAACAATCCCAGCCAGGGCGACCCACAGGCCGAACGGATCAACGCCGGTAATTTCCTTCATGGCCACATAGGCCACTGGATAGACGCCGGAAAGGATCAGCATGACAACGCCAAAGCGGGCAGGGCTGATAGCGAACATAGAGATGATGGATTTGAAATTAAGCATGGTTGTGCTCCTTATCGTTTTTGTTTTGTGGAGTGGGTAGTGCAAGAGGCAGAGCCTCCAATGGATTGACGCTAATTGCGTCCAGGTATTGTCCGGCGCTGACAGGGCGGTAAGCCCGCATTTGGTAGCAACGGAATGACACGTTAAACATCAAAAGGGCGGCAATGATGGACACAAGGATCAGCGGCACCAGGCCGTTAATGATTCCAAGCGTTGAGCCAAAAAAGC
>Ga0207896_1000161_pt1 | contig 14707 bp, 16 predicted proteins | sample LinPmetageLP36_FD_184049 | JGI IMG/M metagenome (GOLD analysis project Ga0207896, IMG submission 184049) | Marine viral communities from the Pacific Ocean - LP-36 (SPAdes) | ecosystem: Environmental > Aquatic > Marine > Oceanic | place: Pacific Ocean | collected 2010-06-15 | reverse complement strand
GCTAAACCTCTAGGATCTAAAACCGCCCATTTATTATACAAAACACCATACGTAACACCGTTACCTAAATCGTTATTATAATAGCACCATGCTCCTGTTTGATTTGTGTTTGCCGTAGCCCAAGCTGAATTTGTTGTAGCGTTTTCTATAACGTCTCCATTTCTATATCTAGTTACCGCTAGATTTACTGAGCTAATTTCATTAACACCAATTAAAACAGTAGGTAAATCCTCTGCATCAGTCATTGTAGAAGGATGTGTAGCTGCGCTTGTTGTTGTAACAGATCTTAAATTTATTAATTCAGCGGCTTTATAAGGTGAAAACTTACAAACAGATATTTGATCTTCATTAGTGTAATACCCTAAAGACTGTGTTATGTTTATTTTTCTAGGCGCGTTTCTATTATCAGTCCAAAATAAAAGATCTTCAATTAAATTAACACCATATATATAGTTTTGTGTAGAAAAATTTAAAAAATTGCCTTGTACTAATATACTTGAAGAGCCAGAAGCAATACTAAATCTTTCTATAGTCATTATCCAAGCAGTAGCATCGCCAGGTAAAACATCTGCAGTTTTAGTATAATTTGTTTTAAAAAAATAAATTACAGAATTTACTTCATCTACAATTTTTCCAATAATTTCTAAATCAGCATGAGTTCCTCCATTGTATATTTCTTCGTTACCTAATATGGATTCTAACGAACCTACATCACCGCCTTCTGACCTAGATACCGCTACGTTTAAAGCGTCTCTGTAAACGTTACTTGGAATTAATCTTTCGTCCAAGTCTTTGTTCATTTTAGATTGTATGAAACTGTTTTTAGACTCTGCCATTTAATTTAATTTTTTATCCATTTAGATTTACCTCTCATTACTTGAACTATTTCATCAAGTTTAATGTTAGATAATCTTATTTTTGCGTTTCTTAACTTAGCACTTTTTTCTTTTTGTAATCTTTTTACAATATACTCAGGCTGATTTATTCTAACTGATATTAAAGCGTGTAACACATATGCGTATACTGCTTCTTCAGCAAGTTTTGGTATTCTACTATCTAAATCATATGCTAAACCATCAGATATATATTCTAGTACTATTAGTCTATCTACTAAATTACTTGAAAAAGAAACTTTACCTTCTCTTTCGTTCATGTTAAACCAGCCATTTGTTTGTGCGTACTGACCTTCCATACCATACATTTGACCATAAGCACCACCAATAAATCCTCCTAGTTCTCCCCAGTTGTATGCCCACATATCATTAGTAAAATCATTTGCAAAATTACCATTAATAAAACTATCATTAGCAGTATGCCATCTTTCTTGTGTAATAGAAGTTCCTTCTAAATCATTACCAAAATTATCTTGAGTAGGTATACCTGCTGAATCTTGAGCCTGTGTGTAGTAAGGGCTTATTGTTAAATTATTTGCTGGATATATAGGTCTTTTAACTCCTAACTCATCTATAAAAGACATTTTAACATAATTAACCATGTCTTGAGGTAGCACTAATGTTAAGCTAGCTGGCACTGTAAGTTCTGCAGATTTAATACTTTTTAATGTATCATAGCTAAACTCTTGCATTGCTCTTTTAGTAAAAAATATTATATCACTTCTTTTAGCGTCTTGTAAAAGCTTATATTGTCCTACGTAACCTACTAAAAAATTACTTACAACATCGTTCAATGTAACATATTGATAACTTCCATAGTTGTCTTCTACTGTCTGGCCATAAGCTTTATCTGCTTCAGTGTTACCATATTTACCGCCATCAAGTATTTTTAACTGAACAACAACGTACGCATTAGCTACAGGTGCTGCTGTTAAAGTTATAGTCTTACCGTTAGTAACCTGTAGTTGTGTTATCCACTCTGACCAACTTCCAGCTATTCCTGTAGGACTTGTATATACCTTAAAATTATTTAAAGAGTAGTTTACGTCTGTAGGATTCCAACTTGTAGAACTTCCTAATATAAGATCAGTATCAAAATCAGTTGGAAACGTTTGACCACCACCGGCTGCGGCAGCTCTAAACCCTTGAGAGCCTTGAAAATATTGTTTAGCATTTTCAGTTACTAATCCATTGCTTGGTGGTTGTATTGCCATATCTTATTAATTTCTTTCGTTTTGATTTTCCATAGCTATTTCTTGAGATGCAGCTTGAACTATTTGTGGATCTTTAATTACAACTCCAGCGTATAGTAATATTTTTATTATAACGTTAGTTTGCTCTGTTACATCTAATTCAAAATCAACTGAACTAGCTGGATCCCAAACGTAATAACCAGTTGTAGAAGAAAAATTCCACATTACATCCGCGGGTTTTCTAATGTAAGTTACTTGAACTTGGTTGATTATAGTTTGTGGATATATAGTTATTCTGTTTTGCTCATAAAAACAAACTGGGAAATGTTCAGTAGGTTTACTTATAGGAGACATATTAAGCATAGCTAATTCATTTCTTTGAATTTGCTCAACTTCTCTGTCGTCTCTATATAATATAGTTCCTAATTTATAAAAATCATTAGGGAATAAGTTTATGTTTATTTTACTACCGGCTCCAACAGGAGTTGCTGGTGTTGTTGACGCGTCAGCGTTAAATATACCACCTGTAATATTCCATTTATTTGTTGCATAAGGTATAGCCGCTGCACCAGTAGGCGTTTCTATAGTAACAACTGTGGTAGCGTTTTGAACTTGCGCTTGTGTTATTGTAGTTAAAGGATAACCTGTCGCTGTTGTTGACGTATTGAATGTTTGAAATCCGCTTGATACATTTGAAGATGTTGGTGTATCAAAATAAGCTGGAGTAGTTCCAGTCGCGGCATTAAATGTACAAAGACCTATTTTTTTAAAAGCATCTAATTTTTCTTGTACGTTTTTATAACGATTTCCATATTCGCTATCATTTTGTGGCACACGCATTTGTTGATTAATAGTTTGAAAATAGTCATCAATAGTCTCTAATTGAACTTGCGTTGCTATTTTATTAAACTCGTCAGGAGTAAGATAACCTCTTTGCTCTTTATTTATTATTAATAAGACGGTTTTGTAAACCTGATCTACGTTTATTGCCATTTTAATTTGTTTATTATAATATTGGGCCCGAGTAAACGGACCCTATATTAGTATTACATGTTATTTGAGTTTTTTCTCGATAGACTTATAAACTTCTACTCCTTCATCAGTCTTTAAAAAAGCCGCAAATTCAGAGTATGGATTTTGGTCAAAAAAGCCGCAAATTCAGAGTATGGGTTTTGATCAAAAGGAACTGTTACAAGTTTCTTTTTATTACTAGCCCATAAGAAAGTTCTTTGGTCCGAAGATAGCGTTATTATACCTAACTCAACTGCTCTAATTCCAAAATTTCTTAATATAACATTTTCATCATTAGCTAAGTCAATAAATAATTGAGGATTTTTTCTTGCAAATAGTAACAAGTCTCTTTTTATTTCTTTAGAGGCCATTGTGTTTACTTGTGATCCAAGTTCTACTCTTAATATAGCTTCAGCTTGTTCTATATCCATTTGCTGAGCTGCATTTAAAGCATGTATTTCCAATTCTAAATCATATAACTCATCTTGAGCTACAGCTACGTTATCATGTTCTCTAAATAAATGACCACTTAGTGGATGATATATAGATAACAATTTTTGTAATGTTTGATATTCTTTTTTTACCATAAGCACACCATCTTTAAAAGTTATGTGCCCCATAGTTGATTCTCCTTTTTGCTCATCTACAAAAGCAGATTGTTGATTTGTAGCATACCTTAATTCTCTTTGAGATCCTATACTTTCATCAAAATATAATAATGGATGTTTTCTAGTATGTTTACTAGGTATTGTTAAAGTTAATGGAGATTTGTTTCCTACTAAAAAGTAGTGTCTATCTTTTATTTCCCAACCTTCAGGTTGAGATATTTTTTGGTTTTTCATAATATAATATAATAAGATTAATAAAAGTAATAATTACCCCCGTAGTTATAACGAGGGTAAGAATTACATTAATATACTAGATTCCTCTGAATAATACAAAGTTGTTTCTAGCTTGTGTTACTAAACATCTTTCAGATAAGAAGTTTACTTCCATTGCATCTAATGAAGAAGTAAATGCACCACCAACAGAACCTGTTAGCCATGATTTCATTCTTCTGTCATCTGCTTGTGAAGCTCTATATCTTACGTGTAAGAATGGACGTCTAATGTTTGTACCTAAAATTTGGTCATAAACAGTAGAAGTACCTGCAGGAACTAATACTCCTTCAATAGAAGCAGGTCCAACTAACGCTCCTCTTGTAGAAGCATCGTTTAAGTATTTCCAATCTGTTTTGTAAAAATCATAAGAACCTCTTCTAAATCCTGAGAAACCAAGATTTAAAGCCATTTCTTCTGAGTTTTCAAATAAACCAAAAGCAGTACCACCTGCGAAACCTCCAGAGATAGAAGCTAACATATCATCAAAATCTAAAGCAGTGCTTCTGTTTAAGAATAACATATTTTCTTCGATAGCTCCTTGAGTATCTAGGTTTTTAAGTATTGCATCAAAAGAGTCTAAACCAGCAGCAGCTGTAAAGCCTACTTGCACGTTACCACCATTTGAAATAGCAGCAAATAAACCTTCTGTACCACCGTTTTGTGCAGGAACTGCACCAGCGCCAGCATTTAATTCACCTTCAACCATTGCCATTTCTAAGTAATCTTCAAATCTAAGTCTTGTTTCAGACTCAGCTTTTAGATACCATAAATAACCTCCAGTTCCATCTTCAGTAGAAACTTCTACCCAACCGATCTGAGCAGTGTCAGAACCGTTTACAGTATATTGGCTTCTAATTATAATAGGAGAATTTGTGAATGTAGTAAATGCAGGATCTACAGTTACCATAGGGTTTAAAATATTGTTACCATTAGCTGTAGCATTAGGTAAAGCATTTGTAGTTGCTGATCCTTTTTGGAAATCAGAACCGTATACAAATATCTTAACAGGATTTCCGTTAACAATACCGTTAGCAGCTAAATTAGCTCCTTGATATACTTCAACAGTTAAACGTCCTGGGTTACCACCAGCAACACCAGCGGCGCGGGTATCAGAAGCAGTTACTAAACATTTTGCTTCGTTACCGAAGTTATCCATTACAACTATTGTTGATAAAGGAGAAACAACGTTTAAAATTGGTACAGCAGCGTTAGCAGCAGTTACAGGAATTGTAATTGTTGCAGCAGCACCACCAGCACCTGCTACGACGCAGTTGTTGTATGATATGTGTAATCTTTCTTGTTCTGACCAGATTACTTGATCAGATGTCATTGGCATTTCAGCTCCAACCATTCTTAAGAAACCTGATAACGTTCTGTTACCGTATCTCTCTACTTCTTGCTCATAAAGCTCTGGTAAATATTGTTGTGAAAAATTCACACCATTTGCACCAGCAAAGTTTAAATAGTTAGATGATAATGCTTGTTGTGACTGAGATGGGATAATACTCCCAAACTGAGGACTTAAAGCCATAATTTTTGTTTTTTTTAGTTAAATTTTCTTGTTTTTATTTTCAATTTTGTTGAATCTAATCCACTAATAGCTTTTACTTTTAATCCGTTTATGAAAACATTTCCATCGGCAACTTGCCTAGGTCCGTCTTGTGATGGGTTTTTGGAAGAGGTAATAATGTCTTTAACACCATCAGCCTTTCCTTGCTCGTAAAAATGATGAGCGATTTTATCAGCATTCATAGCAGCGTACATAGCTTTATGATAACCAGCTGGATCTACAATTTCACCTTTGTCATTGGAATATTTTCCAACAAAGTTTTGTACATCTGTTTGATTTTCACCAACTTTACTAGGATCTTTTATTCCATATCTAAATTTCTTTTCACCAACGTTAAAATCAAAACCTTTGAATTCATCGTTAAATAATTTTTTAGTATTGTCTCTAAAATCACCATGTAATTTTGTAGCAATTTCTTGCTGCTGTTTGTAGCGGTCATAAAAGCTTACTGCTTCTTGTTGTTCTTGAGTTACGCCCGGTCTCAACTTGATATCGTCGTAATATTTACTCTTAGAACTTTCTAAAAAGTTTTTAGCATTTGCAACCTCTTCTTTAAAAGCAAGTTTTTTCTTACGAATTTCCCTTGCTTCATCCACGTCTTCATCAAAAGTAAAATTATCTTCCATTAGAAAATTAATTTCTTCTTGATCTAAGTGTGGTTTTGTTTTTGTATAATATTCTTTAAGTACTTGTGTTGGACTTAAAGATGTATAATCTTTATTTAGCGAAACATAGTCTTGCACTGTTCCACCTGTTTCTTCCATAAAAGAAATTAGCTTTTCAATGTTTTCAGGTAATTGTTTACCTAAAACTTTTTCATCTCTAACCGCTTCTTTAATTTCTTTTGTTACTTGTTTAACTTCTTCTTTTGTTACTTCTTGGATTGGTGAAGCTTCTTCAGAAATTTTGACGGGCTCTGGTACTTGTTGGTCCATTTTAGCGCTATCTCCGGTTTGTTCGCCCACAACCATCTCCTCTGTTTCTCCGATACGAATGGCATTGTCTTCTGTTTTAAGCGTTGGTATATCAACTTTTACAACTTCTGGAATTACCTTTCCTGTTGCTTCTGGTTTAGATAAATCAACTTTTGTTACATTGTTAATACTAGCTTTACCTAAGTTTTTAGGTGTTTTCTTTTTTGACTTTATTTTAAAGTCACCTTCCTGTTTAACAGGTTCATTTGTTGTTTCTGACATGATATGATATTATATAATTATTAATTAGTCAAGTCCAAATTGAGAAAAATCTTCCCCTGTAGTTTCAAAATCTACTGGACCTGAATCGTTTTGTCTTTGGTTTATTAATTGACTTTGTTGAGTTCCTTGTAATTTAACTCTTTTATCTTTACGATCTTCTATTTGTTGCTCTTTATTATCTTGTTGCCCTGTTTTCATTTGAGTCAACTGTTTGTTGTATTCAAATTCTTGAGCTAATAACTGAGATTTTATTTGCAATTCTGTTTGCATTCTTTGCAGTTCAAATTGAGATTTAGCTTGCTCTACGCTAACTTTTTGTTGTGTTAAAGCTTGTTGTTTTTGAGTTTCCGCCAAGGCAACTTCCTGTGCAGTTTTAGTTTGAGCTTCTCCTTGCGCAGCTATAATTTGTTGTTGTTGAGCTTGATCTCTTTTTATTTTCTTTTTACGTTTTTGCTTTAAAAGTTGATTAGCTAATTTAATATTTTTTATCTGACGTATGTCTATAGCATCTTCTAAATCAATACCACCTCCTTGTAAAGCAATTTGTATATTTTGCTCTAACATTTGTTTTTCTTCTTCTTCAGGTTCTAATTCTAGGTATATACCAAAATCGTGAAGATTTAAATTACTTATTTCACTAAGTGTTTTAGCATTATATACCGATATGCTTTGTAACAAAGCTGAGTGAGTAAGTGGAAAGTTTAGTACATCTACTATTTTTAGAGATATATTTTCGCATATTCTAAGAGCTAAATATAAACTAGCTTGATTAATGTGTTTAGTAGCTATATTAGATTGATTAGCGGCCATTTTAGCTAAGCCTACTAAAGCGTCTTTGTCTGGTAAACTACCATCTCTAGCTTCATTAAGTCCGGTTACGTCACGTATCATTTGTAAATAATATTGATACGTCTGTATAAGACTTTGTAATTTAGCACCGCCTGATGACGAAGATAATTCTTGTATAGGCACTTTACCTCTATTTAATTCTCCATCTTGCGTTAGTGATCTACCAACTATCGAACCAGTTTGAAAATACATGTTCAATGCTTCCGCTGGATTATAGTTTGTGCCATTACCTAAATCAACCTCGGCTAAACCATCCATGTCTAAGAATACACCATCTGGAACTAGTCTTGCTAATACTTGTTGCATTTTTAAATGAGTTAACTGTATCATATCTGCAAAACCAGTAATTTTACTTACTATAGATTCTATTCTACCTTTATACATTCTTGGCGCGCAAATAGCATAATTCATTTCCACCTTAGTTGTGTCTGCCATAGGTCTAGTCATGTCTTGAGCTAACTCCCATTTCAACATTGTGCTTGTTCCTAAAACTTTAACTCCGCTGTATAAAACTTCAATACTTCTTGAAACTTTTTTAAACGTATCTGCTTCTGGTGGATTAAACGTGTCTGTTTTTTGAATTATTTTTTCTAACCCGTTATCAGTTTGTTTTAATTTAAAAACTTGATCATGATATGTTTTATATTCAAAATACATTATTTGAACTGTATTGTTATCATAATTACCCCAGCCAGTAACATATTGTCTATTGCCAGGCATTTCTTGAATACGTTGTAATTCTTCCGGCGGTATATTTGGAAATTCTTTTTTAAGCTCTGGTATAGTTAAAGATTTAACTTCACCTACGTAATATATATCTTGAAAATTAGGATCTTCTGTATACGAATATATCATATGCGCCGGGTCTACATAGTCTACAACTATACCGTTTGCTTTGTTAAATGATGTCTTTGTAGCTGCAATACCACAAACGACTAAATCATGATTTATTCTACGTTTTGTTAATTGCCATTTGTTTTTAGCTAAAGTATTTGTTATAGCTTCTTCTTCTGCTATTTCTACTGATTGCTTATAGCTAAGTTGCATATGTAACTCTAACTCTTCATTTGACTCAGGTAGTTTATTTAAAGGAACTGTTGAACTTTGAAAATTTGCACCTAATTTGCTTTGAGCTTCAGCCAACATGTCTTTAGCATACATATCTTTCGCTAAATTAGTAGCGTAATCAGTTCTTTTCTTTAATGAATATGGGTCTTGAGAAAAAGCTTTTATATCAAAATCTTTATTTGATATACCATTAACCACTATATCTACAAACTTAGAAATAACAGGTACTGGTTTCCAGTCTAAATTAAGATAAGACAAATCACCGTTAATAGATAATTCATCTTTATATTTTTGTACAGATTGCTCTCCTCTAGCGTATAGTCTTAAGTTGTGGTAATTATTCCAACTTGTAACAAATCTATTACCGTTTGTTCTACCTTGATTAAACCACTCTGTTTCAATAGCTGAAGCTACTTGTGATCCATATTCCCAAGAAGACTTTTCCGCTGCTGGTACTACCTGACTAGGAAAGGCGCTATTAGAATTAGTATATATATTCATTTATTCAATTATTTTTGACATTGATCCTTTATTGTTAAACTTTTTAATACCCAAGTCATAAACTTTTCTTTCAACAATGGGATTAGGTCTATATTTATTTTTGTTACAAGCCATTATAGCTAAACCAGAGCTTATAGAGGCATCATGGGTTGTTCTGTTATTTATATTAAATTTAGCCCAATCTTCTAATGTTCTTTGAAAACACATGTCTCCATAGTTACCATCAGGTTTTAAACCAATATGCTCATCTATATAAGATTCTATAGCTGCAGCGTGAGCTTGTTTAATATCTTCGCTAGAGTTAGGTATACCACCTATTTCTCTTTCTGTAACAGATAATTTATTATATATTTTATCAGGTCTATTCATTGAATAACCTCTGTAACCTCTTCTTTTAAAATGATACAAAAGTCTAGGTTTATTATTTTCACACAACATCACACAACAAAGGCATGCCATAAAATACACAAGCCATCAAAACATCTTCAAAAAATATCTCAGCAGTTTGCGGTCTTGATATATATTCTAAAAAAAAGTGATTAGCAGGATGATTTTCCATTGAAAATTTAGTCAAACCATGTAAAGACCCGTTAGAACCTCTACCATCTACTGTTCCTGATATATCATAACTATCACAACCAAAAGCACCCATATGTTCATTGCCAGGATGTTTTTTACCTTGTTTAATTATAAGTTTATTTTGTAATATAATTGAAGGTATCCAAGAAACAAAAAATCTACCACTTTTATTTGGCACAAATATAACATTAGTATCTTTAATACCGTTTGTCCATTGAAAATTACCTTGTGTTATGTTATTGTTAAATTTTAAATCTGCGTTCCAATCTATTTGCTCGTAGATTTTAGTTAAATTAAATAATGATGATTTTGCTTCATCTCTAAATGCATGCTCTTCTGTTCTAGGGAATTGACGATAAAATTCATTTAAACCATCTTGATCACCTTTTAAACCATCAACTTCATTTTGCCAATATTCTATTACACCTATTTTTATTTGCGTTCCATGTGGATCTTTGGAAGGTATTTTTGGCGTGTCGAATACAGGTATGCCATAAGAATCAATGTATCCTTCGTAGTTCCATTCCATAGGTATGAACAAAGAATAGAGTCCTGAACGAGTCTGTCCGTTGGAGTTTCTTTTTGTAACATCTGAATCATAGTATAGTTTTTTAAAATTAGCTCCTCCTTTGTCTAAAGCATTTGACGTTGATCCCATCATGCATTTGCCAATAATTTTACTACCTAACCTAAGTGTAGTTTTAGTAACTCTCCAGTTGTTTAATATATTATTAGGTCTTTCCCACTTTCCACTTTCATCATGTACTAGTAGTTTTAATTTTTCACCGTCATAAGCATTGTCTCCAGTGTTTTTCCAATCAATAGTTGTATCAAGACCTGCTAACTCTTCGTTTTTTTCAGTAGATACAATACTTCTTCTTGTAAATTTAGAAGCTGGCACTCTATAAGCTAATTCTGTTTTAGGTCGATCCATACCATCTTGTATGGGTTTAAAAAAGAAAGGATAATTAACCGATATAGGTACTACTTTGTCTGTAAACATTTTTTTAGCATCAGCACCTGATTTTGATAGTATACCAAACCTCGCGTCAGTTGATATAGTAGCCATATTAACAACATTTTTTTAGCATCAGCACCTGATTTTGATAGTATACCAAACCTTGCGTCAGTTGATATAGTAGCCATATTAACGCATTCGCCAGAAGCCATAAATGAAAATCCAGAACGTCTGTTTTTAAGATATGACATACCGTAACATCTATGATCTGCTATACATGCAGCCCAAAATATAAAAAATAATCTATTTGATTCTCTAAAATCTGGTTTACCAACGTCAATTTTTGACCATTGTAAATACATATAATGAGTACCAGTGATGTATATAGGTTTACCTTTGTTTATATAACAAAAACCTTCTTCACGTCTTTTAAATTCTTCGTCAATATAGTCGTACCATTTTTCTTTAAAATCATCTGGATATTCTCTCCAGTCAAAAACAGTTTTTATTTTTTTTAATACTTTAGGTAATTCTTTTCGCTCCCATTTGTCACTATCAAACTTATGAATATTGTTTTGTTTAGGTAAAGCTATTTTAAGATTTTGTATTTCATAAACCTCTCCAATTTGCCCAGTCTTAGATATAACAACCATATCGTGATCATCATTATACCCGTATTCCCATTTTTTATACCTATTCATTCGTTTAAGAACTTTAGGTTTGACATGATTAGGTAATACTTTATATAAAGTTTGCGTATACATTATTTAGATCTTCCTTCAGCAAAACCACGAAATGTAGTTTCTTTTTTAACTTCTTTAGGTTTTTCATCTAGCATATCTTGCTCTTCTTGTATTCTAGTAAGAATTTCAAAAGCATCAAATATACATAGTTTTTTTGTAGCTGCTGCATTTTTAAGTCTATCAGCAGTGATGTCATCTTCTCCATCTACAATAGGTTCTTTAGCAACTTTAATTAATTCTTCAACTGCTACTCGCCCAGCTAGGATTATACTCTGTTTGGTTTTTTTGATTTCCATACTTAATTACAATATCATTTGATTTCATACAATATAAACGCTTGTTATCAACTATAAAGTCATACTCACCGTTAGGTGTATAGCCTACGGTATCTCCCTCGTTAATTCCTAGCGTTTCTAATGAGCTATTACCTATTTTTAATATACCAATAAGACTTTGCTCTTTTTCAACCTTAAATTTATTATTACTTTTTACAGGTTGTATAAAACATCTATCATTTATAGAGTTCCATTTGTCCTTTGTTTTGTATAAATATATTTGATCTAACGCACAAAAATATTTATTATTTTTAAAATAAGATCTTGATTTTTTCTTAACGCCTTTTATATCATAAAAAGTTCTAAACACATTATGATGTATTAATATTAAATCTCCTTTTTTTATAGAAGTTTTATAAGCTAAAGGTGTTGCTAGCACTTTAGCAACATTATTAACAAATTTATAACTTTCTATTTTTGTATTTAATATTATATCAACATTGCCTAATTTTATTTTATTATCATAAGTATCACCTAATGGTTCTACTATAAAATCATACAAACTATTCATCAATATTTAAGGTCGTATTCAACAGATATAGCCATGTTAGAATTAAATTTTTTCCATGGCAATATCTCGTTGTTTTTCTTTATATGTATATTATAAGAATTGTCTGAATCTTCAAATAGAATATATCTCGTTGTTTTTCTTTATATGTATATTATAAGAATTGTCTGAATCTTCAAATAGAATATGCGATATTTCATGACCACCATATACTTCTTGACCTACAGAATAATGCATAGCATCATTTTTGTAATCTGATCCAATACTAATCTTTCTAATATTATTTGTCATCTTCTTTTTCAATATCAGTATACGATCCGTCTTGTAAGTTGATATTAATTTGACCGTATTCTTCTTCTAATTCTTTTTTAGTAGAATCAATTTCTTTACTTAAAGCTTCAATTTCTTTTGATACATTACTTTTTTGTATCTCAAGAACACCTACTGTTCTAAGCATTTCATTTAATTTACCTTGTTGTTCTTGCAATAATTTTAACTGTTCTTCAGTTATCATTGCTTTTACTGTTTCTTCTGCTTTTTTCATAATTTAATTTGATTTAATTTTTGTTATTAATTTTTTTGCTAATTTATATGTTCCTAGCGTGAACCATAATGTTATTATTAAACCCAAAAAACTAACTGGATTTAAGTAAAGATTTGTAGTAGAATCAGTTAACTCAAAATACTTAACTGAAAATAATGTTACTACTAACAATAATGTTAATTTTTTCATTTAATTTTATTTAATTATTATTTACTTATTTATTATTACCTATAGATTTAAATTTTTCCGCTCCTCGAGAACCAAAATAAGCTACATAAACTGTTGTTACTAATGTTTTTAATAAACCTATCCACTCTTGTTCTACAGTAAAAGATATTTCATGATGACTATCAACCCATATAAATGAAATAGTCATTATAGATAAAAATATTAAACACATCGGTCTTGTGTTTTTAGAAAGCCATGAATCGCTTTTCATATCGCTTTCCCAGCGTTTTGAAACTTCTTGCATTTCTATCATGTCCTGTTCTAATAACATCAATGCTTTTTCTTTAAATTCTGTAGGTAGATTTTTATCTTTAGTTATTAAATTTTTAACTAAACCAAAAACTCCTGCGCTTGGTAAGACATCGCTCGCAATGTCAATAATACCTGGGGCAGCTTTGCTTAAAAACTGCCCAACTTTGGTATTTTTGAATTTTTTGCTCAATTATCCTCTTGATATTGGTTTATTTTTACTTGCAGTTGTTGTTTGTGGTGGAACATTTGAGTTAAATATACCTGACCCTGAACCATCATCATCAAACGCTCTAGATAAATTAAAATAAGTTTTACCTTGAGCTGTTAAGTCTCTTGATTTTTGATAATGCGCCATTTCATCTCTTTTTTGACCTACTTTTTCTGAATAACTAGTTGCGCCTGGAGCTCTACGTCCACCAGCATCACTACCATGATCAGGTCTAATTACATCTAAAGCTTGCATACCAATGTCTCCTAGGGCTCTTGTTCCAGTTCTAAATACTTTTTTAGCGGTGTCAAAAAAACCTTCTGCTGGTCCTTTTCCCATTATAGAGTTTACTTTAGCAGCTCCTTTTGCATAACCGTTGACTCTTGCTGGCCCAAAGTTTTGAGTGTATCCAGATGATCTTCCTGGTCCATCAACTTTTTTGCTCATATGCATTTTACCTTTTCCTGGTCCTTCGACTTTTTTATCCATATGCATTTTTCCTTTACCTGGTCCTTCGTAATCTTTTTTAGATTTTGAATCGTCTCCTTTTTTTCCGCCGTATTCAGCAGGTCCTGCAGTTTTTTTGTTTTCGTCTATTACGTCTCCGTCTTCGGATAAGTATTTTGATTCAGCTGCACCTTTTCTTTTGTATGCACCCATTTCTTCTTTTGCCATTTTTATTGTTTTTTAAGTTTTATTTCTTTTTTATAAGGTTCTATTTCCCAAGGTTGTGTTGGATCACCAGATGCCATATGCTTGTAATCTATTTCTTTGCCTTTCCACCAGACAACTTGTTTACCAGCTCCATTTTCTCCGTAATCTAAATCTCCTCTTTTAAATTGATTAACATGTTCCATTTCATGAGTAAGAGTTTGTAATTTTTTATAAGGATCTTTCTCATCTTCATTAAAAACAATAGATCCTGTTTTAAGCGTTCTAGCGTAAACTGGATCATCACCCATGTCTCTTTCAAACATCGGAGTGCTTAAAAGGTCTAAATTAAAAGGTGATTTTATTTTAAATGCCATATTAATTTTTATAAGGAAACATTTTATTTAAAGTTGTTTGTCTTTGCTTGCAACCACAAGGTAAATTAAGACCATCAGACACTCTATCTACAATGGTCTTAACACCTGTTCTTTCCGTGAACTTAGCTATACTATCGCCTAATCCTCGAGATTTCATCAATT
>Ga0207896_1000159_pt1 | contig 14840 bp, 18 predicted proteins | sample LinPmetageLP36_FD_184049 | JGI IMG/M metagenome (GOLD analysis project Ga0207896, IMG submission 184049) | Marine viral communities from the Pacific Ocean - LP-36 (SPAdes) | ecosystem: Environmental > Aquatic > Marine > Oceanic | place: Pacific Ocean | collected 2010-06-15 | reverse complement strand
TACCTTCTGAACCGAAAGTGTTTTCCATCACTGAGTACATTTGCAGCAAATTCGGCGATTAAAATTTTCCTATAGCGACCAGTGAGTGGGAGCCTTCTCAGTGTCCATGTTGGACAGAAAAAAAAAAGGGGCGTATCTTTTCTTCAGTGTTTCTATAGTCAATATATAGAATCCAACCACTTTAGGCATGGAGACAATATTTACGGAATTTTTCAGCCGAAAATGTTTGTTTTCCTCAATTGTTCTTGTGGTTAACCATGAATTTTAAGAAAGATTTGAACTTCAGGCTGTAAGTCTGTAATTTCCAGTGCCTATTGGAAAATGCCAAGGGAACTGGTCTACCGTGTGACAAATTTGATAAAGATTCGTGAAATGGTCACTACCGAAAATGGTAAAGAAACGCTCTTCGATACACCAGGGAAGCGCCTCGTACATCTTCTTGACCAAATTGGTTTTCAGAAGGATCGAGGCATTATTACGGATTTGCACACCTACCTTCTAAATACCCAACCTGACGACTTCAGTGATCTATCCTATGGAACGGTGAGAGCCTGGTTCGCTGAAAATTCACCGCCAATGAAACGGATGAGCTTAGTTATCGAGGCTCTTAGAAAAAATTACCCTTTTGACTACGACATCATGCACATCAAAACGTGGTGGAAAGTAGGGGGCTTTTATCCGTTTATGGAATCGAGCACGGATCAAGCCCTCGCTGAATTGGACAATGAGGCTAGAGCGACTTTCGAAAAGACAAAGTTCGTTATCATGTCATTGGTCACAGAAGAGTGCGGCGAATCGTTTGAGAAGTTGAGCGCGGATGAATTAAAGACCATTAGTGATGCTGCCAATCAATTCGTTCAGGATTTTACGGATCCTTATCAGACAACGTGCCCAAACCGCTACATTCGAGCGGTCATTCGTGATCAGCTGGGCAAGCTGTGAAAACCACCAGTACTACTGAGCGCTTGAATCCGTTGGCGATTGAGCATTTATCGGTATTTCAAATTTACTGATAAGGTCTCTCAAGAAATTGAGTTCCGAAACCAGCCTGGTATTTTCGGATAACAGCCGTTCAGTGCTTAATGTGGCCGTTGCAAGTTGCTGTTGCGAGTTTTGAGTTTCTAACTGCAGCTGGCCAGAGAGATTGTTTTTTTCATCTGCCAACACATTGCATTGATCCACGAGCACTTTTATTTCTTCACCGCCTTTGGCCATTTCAAGGCGAAGCGTTTCAATCTGTTCTTCAGCGGCATGTGCTTCGATTCTTCGGTCCGCGGACATTTTTTCAACTTGCAGTTTTAGCTCAGCATTGTGAGAGACCACTTTTTTACTGCTCTCTGCCATTTCGTGTAACTTCTCCGTCAATGAGCTAACCATATTTTTATAGTCATCAATCGTCTGTTGATGATCTTCACGCATCATACGGACAGCTTCTTTGTGCTCAAAGAGGGTGGTCTGAAGTTCCTTTTTTTCTGCCGCGCTACTTTCTTTATACTCAGTAATGCGGTCTTTCTTTTCCGATAGCTGTTTTGCCAGGCTATTTTGCGCCTCATCCAGTCTCGCCACCTTTAATTCTAAGGCCTGCTTTTCTGATCGGAGCCAGTCACTATCGATACCGGCTTGAGCCAGCCTTTCTTTTTTATCCTGCAGTTCCGATTCCTTCGCCTGAAGACGAGTGTCCAGATCCGCCAGTGCATCATCACGATCCTGTATGCGCGTTCGTAGTTCTTCGGTTTCCTTGCGGATTCGTTCCGATGTTTGTTCCTCAATCTCAAGCGCGGCAGGACGAAGCAAGCTTGCCAATCGAACAGTCAGCGGATCATCGGTCTCGTACACCGCGTCAACGCCCAATGCTTTTAAGTAGTAGGCAATTTTAGCTATCGAGCCTTTGCCGAGATGTTTCCGCACCTGGTAGGGATTGATGGGCTTGCCGTTGTCATTCAGCACGACTACTGCACTTTCTACGTCTGCTTCGGTAATGCTTGCCGGTCTTGCCATTTTGCCACCTGCTGTGAGTGTTCTAATTAGGAGGTATCTTAACAGTGTTACGAAACAAAAGAAAAGAAATAAGAAACAAAGACAACGCGGCGATTTTAGCGTTAACCTAAGGCGCGATAATAGTTGATTACCGAGCCTTGATGACAAATACTGAGAGTAGGGGGGTTAGCTCCCAACTTTTTCTTAGGTTTGAGTCGAAACGGTGGCTAAATCACGGAGCTTTAAAAGGCGCTCTCCAGGCAGTGAAATGCGTATTGGGATATTGCAGAGGTTGCCGGTTATCAAAAGCACGGTACGCTGTGGGTAAGTACCGACAACAAGAGGAAATCCGCATGTCGCTTACAGACTTTAGAAATGGCATTGAACAGCACGCTCACCAAATGCAGGCGTGCATTAACACCGTAGGACTGCACATCCGACATGAGCCGAATTTCAGTTACACCGTGGGATTCTCCGCTTTAGGGTTACCGGAGCTTGTCGTGGAACGGCTGCCGTTGACTCACGCCGAAGAGCTGCTGCGCACGCTGTGGACTTCTGCACGCCTGGCGAACACCAAAAATCGGGACTGGGCGAGTCTTGGGCAGACATTGAAGCCGAATCCGACGTTTGAGCCGATCCCTGAAGACCAGCGGCAACGTATTTTCTGCGATGCACGAACGTATTATGGTCATTGGGACTTCGCTGCAAATGCGGTGTCTTTACCAAATTTGAGTGCTTAAACACTATGACCGCCAGTGATACCGTGGATATGGAGAAATTTCGAGAATCCCGACGCGCCCTGGTGTCCATCATGGATAAGGTCGTCGCGGCGGGCTGGATATCAGCTTCTCAATTTTGGGACGCACACTCGGAGGTCACCGTGTACCTGTGTGATGCACACGATCCGGTCGTCGTTGTCTTTTCCTGCAGACGTTTTGATCTTGCGCAGGTGCCATTTGGACTTCCGGTATGGGAGCACCTAATACGTTCGTTTGATGTAATTGCCGATCCTCGCATGGCGTTTGACGATGAGCATCTGGCGCAGACCGTCGAACTGACAAAACAGGCGTTAGGGGGTTCTGAGCGAATGATGCCGCCCAGTGAGAATTTGGCACCGCCCAACCAGGAGTACCTGCACTACGTTATTTTGGTTAATCGCGGGATGCTCAACCAGCCGGTGGGTACCGAAAAAGTGTTGGATTCGGTACGCTTGCTAACTTCTGAGACCGTTCAGGCTCTGACACAGCATCTGCTAACTACAGGGGCTGGGGAATAATGGCGAACAAAGAGATCAGCCGCGGCATTGATGACGCGATTGATGAAGCCGATATGGTGGGTTACCGAGCTGATGCCAGCGACAAACTTAACCAGTATCTTGAAGCCGCCGTCAGTGACAACACCAAATTGGCTACCGAAAAGGCGCTTAAACATTACAGAAAAGTCTACCGTGGCCCTCTGCCCTGTTCGGATCGGGAAATGGCACTCTACCTTTCTCATTTTGCCGGTGTACTGAAGATTTCAACGCTGGAACAGCGCAGAAGTTTGATTGGGAAATGGCATGAGCGGGAATACGGTTTCAACCCAAATAACTCGGATCTGGTGTCGCAAACCATGCGCGGCATTCGAGCGACACACAACAGCGCTCGTAAGCAAGCCAAGGCCATGCCGGTCACCATACTGGATCGCCTGGTCAGCGCGTTGAGCGAAAAGCGTGACACTCTTCGCGAACAAGGGGATCAACGCTGGGTTCGATATTCCAGAGACATGGCCATGGTGCTGACAGCCTTTTGGTTCGGATTGCGTTCTTCGGAGCTGGTCAGTATCCGAATAAGAGACGTTACGATGAACTGGGATGCTCGCCCGCCCAGGCTTGACCTCTACATTCCTAAGTCCAAGGGAGACCGTCAGGCGCGAGGCAGAAGTGTGGGAATGGAAGAACTCCCCAACCTGTGCCCCATGCACGCGATACGCGATTGGCTTGAAGATCGAAGCGGTGGCGTAGATGTGAAGTCCAGCCAAGAAAATGAAGATTATCTTTTCAGCAAAGTCGACAGGTGGGGAGCGGTCTGGCCAAAGCCTTTGCATGCGAACTCGACCAATAAACTGCTAAAGCGGTTGCTTGAAGAGTCAGAGGTAGGTGTAGAGGATTACAGCAGCCATTCATTACGCCGAGGGATAGCGAACTGGGTGATAGACAGTGGTGCCAGCTTGAATGAGCTGATGGACTGGGTAGGCTGGTCTGATCTTCGTTCAGCAAAACGCTATGTGGATGAAAAAGGCTCGTTACCCAATCGGCTGATGGCACGAAAGAACAACGCCAACCTCAGTAACAGTGTAGTGGATGAGCCTGTTACACAGATCGGCGAATGTCAGATGGATAGCGATAAAGCGTAGAGCTAGGCTCGTTTTTTCGGTAAAAACTTAAATTTCCGAGTGACTTTCACCATCAAGGGCGTTGAAAGTTCCAATTCTTTCTCTTTTTGTATTCTCTGGAAGACTTCTTTGCGGTTGACCGCTACATCTGGCGGGGCATCGATGTAAAGTTTGACTTTATTGCCGTTAATTGAGGCGATTTGAATTTCAATGTCGTCACCAATGATGATCGACTCACGAAGTTGACGTTGCAGTACTAGTGCCATGTTGCGTCCCTATTGTCGAATGAAAATTAATTCTTCTTTTTGAAACATTCGCAGAGGCTGAGCATCCAGCTCTCTGTTTTCTTTCGTCCCTGAATACACTTTAATCGTATCAATATCGGGTATGGCCTTATAGGCCGTGCGCTTGCTCAACTGTACATAAGCATCGAGCGGGTTCATTGAGGGCACATCGAAACTGAAGACTTTTCGTTGTTCGGTAGTGATGTCCACGCTGAAAGCATGTGTACGGCCTGGTCGTCCCTTTGGAGAAAGTGCTGCACGGGAAAACAACACAGCGACCAGCTGCTCAATAAAGCCGTTGTCGATCTGGTTGGTGGTACAAAGGCCCTCAAGATATCCAGACAGTCGGTACCGCCACTCGAATCGTTCAAGTTCGCCCTCAGAGGGCCGCATGTTTTTCAGGTACGCTAAGGTTTTGGTGTTCGATTTTCCCAGGCGGTCTTTGATATCTTCAAATAACTCGTCAATTTTTTGCTGTGTTGTGTAGGTCATGAGCATTCCGAAATCACGCAGGCGTTCTGAGTGCATACCTGGTGCATAGGTCAATTTGTGGGGTCTTGGTTCAAATGCGCCGTTGGATCAAAGACAACAGGGCAACGGCTTCATTATTTGTTAGGTTTTCGCTGGTTTTACCCGCCATTAGAGTCCGAATGTCCGAGTTTCGTTGCGCCACGATGGACAACACTTCAAGGACTTCTTTTGGTGTGGTTGCGTCCGGAGGGCTGAGTCTGGCCAGTCGAATGGCAACGTTAATTCTGTCCCAAATGTTTGCTGACGAAGCCTCTCGTAGAAACGTGTTTGGGGGCGTGGCATTGATGGTGTTAGAGGATAAAACTTGATCACTTAACCCTGAACGGCCAATGTCCACATTGGACATTGGCCCGTCGAGCAAGTGTAAATGCGCAGCAGCGTAGTACGAGGCGAGAATACCAAGAACAATCCCAATAAGAATTTTGAACATTGGTATAGAACTCCTGCCTTTTTACGGTGCTACGGTATCGGGTTCGGTGATTATTGGTTCAGTGATCGGCGTGTTCTTATGGCCAGGCTTTTTGCAACGTCGGCTGGGTTCATCGTCGAACGAGTGTCCACCCAAACTGTGATGATAATCTGACTTTGATTGGCGCTTTGCTTTTCGATTTGATGCTCAATCACGTACATAGCGGATTTATGATTTTTAGCACCGCGCATCCGATAATAGACAGAAGGTGTAGCGTCGAAGGCATAAGCAAATGTGCCCGTTTTCATTGATGTGAGCTCTCCCCACTCCTGCCGGATTTCTTGCTCTGTTAAATATCCGTATTCCCTTTTTACTTTGATGAACGCTACATCAACATCCATTGGCACAGAAAAAGTGGTCTTTTGTTCATTGAATGAACGCTTGGAAGTGTCTATTTCGTCTGAGGAAGATTGGTTACCCGCTGTAGTAGAGCGGCGAGATTCCATAGTGCTGCCTGGTGCGGAACCGTCGTGGTTGACGGGCTTACCTGTGATCGGATTGTTGATGCAGGTTAGGCAGGATCCGTTTGGGGTGTAAACATGTTTGCCACCAGCGCATCCCGCCAGCAGACCTATCATTAAAAATAAACACCCTACTTTGATTGAATTCACGGTAATTTCTCCGAACAGTAATTACTATTTTGGATTAAACGCCAACCAGCGTTGCGAAGGGTCACAGAGTTTTGCCAAAGCAGGAGAACCCGACGATTGCCGTCCGATGATGCGCTTAGTGTGCCCGTTTGCAGGGTATAAGCGAGCTGTAATGGGTCACGGGTAAATGACCTATTACTGGCAGGAGAGCCAAACGGATTGGCTAACATGTGTCCATCATAGGCGCAGCAAATTCCTGTTCCTTAACTCGGTGCCCAAAACGCTGAGCTTACTATCCTTAGTTAACAGAGCTATCTCTGCGAGTCAGAGGATTCGTCGAAGATTTTGCCTCTTGCGTAAAATCAGGACAAGAGCACCGAGACGATTTAATGGTCTGGCGGATATTTTTAACGACGAATATGAGTAGACTTTAGGTGCATAATTATTGACCAATAATTGTAAGTAAATGTAACATGTCCGAAATTACATCAGGCTGATGTAGTTATTTGGGCTTTTCACAGGGACGTAGAATGGTCGTTTTCGCTCAAAAAAGTGCTCTATTTAGCACTTCAAATACACTTTATTTTCAGAGTTTTACGGTCTATTGCCGCCAATCCTTCACGACTTTCTTGATCGAGATGTTGGGAGGGGTTCCACGGTGAAACCACCTTCAAGTCTGTCCGGCGAAGTCATACACAGCCGGTCTTTTGCTCGGAATGTCACAACAAAAACCCTAGATTCTGCAACATATCAACCGGCCTCTCTACGAGTGTTGGTGATGCACGGTGATGAAATTTATTTGGAGCAGCTTCGTCGAGCCCTGGGCTCGGAAATCATCGGAGTCGGTTCGATACACGTCATGGCCAGCCATGATCCGGTCACCGCCATCTCTTGGATTGAAGAAGACCGCTTTGACCTGTTTGTTTTGGATTTTCACATGCCCCGCCTGGATGGAATGTGTTTTCTGAAATGGTTAAACGCGGGTGAGCATTTCAATGTGAACGTACCCAAAGTAGTGCTGACGGAGGATCCGGAAATTCCGGACAGAGTACGCACCAACATAGTGGAAAATGGTGCACGAGTCATGGCGAAAGGGGATGGTATAGACGAACTCAAAGTTCTGGCGATAAACACCCTGCGCACCAAACAGCGCATGGTTCACACTCACCAACAAGTTAGCTAACCATTGCGGGTGCTCCCACCTCTAAATTATCTGAACTGTTATACCAGATACGCATTAAGAGCCGGATCACCCAAGCAGCCTGCACTTCCCAGTTTGACTCTAACGACGGTGAAATCGCCCCCCTTGTTACCAGCATCCGCACGGTTTTTATCGTGCGCAGGTTATTTAAAGTTATGAAAGGCTAGGTAAAGTAAAAACAGGTCTGATTGAGCGGGTAATAGTGATGTCGCAGGTTTCCACCCTTTTTTATCATTTTGTCTGATAAGCTTATCTGGTATAATAAACCAGATATTATATACAGGGTATTTGCAGACTAAATAGATCTAGATAGGTACCCATGAGGGAGATAACCCTAAATGAACCATAGTGATGATAACGATATTTATGTGCCTGGCGAGCTGGTCGGTAGGCTCTCTGATGCGTACCAGGCATTGCTGGATCGATCTCATGCGTGGCGGGAAGTCTCCGATGCCGATCATCAAGCGAATTACGAGGTGTTTATTCCAACTTTCGACACCGATGATACTCGACGACGGTCTTTGGCTGCGCGGCAACAAACGGTCACCGAATCGACTGGGTTGACCATTGATGACGCTGTGGATCGAGAGTTCGGCGCTGGGCTGATCTGCGCTTCAAAGGCCGTTGTTTCTGCCGTGGACGCTATGAATAAAGCCAAATCAGACTTCAAAGAAACTGTGATGGAAATACGCGCCCTCGCCTCTGGTCAGCCATCTCTGTCAAGGGATAAATATTTGAAGCAAGCAATGAAAAGTGCAGGTATACAGACTCTGCACCTGCGGGAGTGTTATCGACAGATCCGGATAATGCCGCCTAATCTGGACGTGTTCTCATGGACATGGGCAACGAGTCATACTCGGATCCAAAAGCTCAGTTTTGATAAAGCCATCCTGCTGGCTGAAGGCTTGCGGGATCGTGATGAAATGCTCGCAGACATGGCCATCGATATTCTTCACAAAAGATGCTCACCAGATGAGGTACTGGCTCGGCGTGTACCACTACCCAATCAGTTGCGGGCGAATTATGCGTATCGAGAAGATGGCGAGCTGATTCGTAACAGCTGCCCCCTGTCCGGCGTGGTCATTGCTCAACAAAAAACCTTACCCAGGCTGGTTTGGCGACCCAATCCTGTGTGGTCAGAATCCCATCCCGCACGGCTTCCCCGTGAATCGATCATGGAAAAAGCCCCCCTAATCGAAGTTTTGGATCTGTATCGGTACATCCGTCATGAACGCTGATCACCCTGCTCTTCAGGCGAAAGTACGTTGTTATGGCGCACGCGCAGCATTGACGGCTGAGGCGACCTCTATAATCCGAGACGGACAGTCGCCTGTTGCCGCGTTGAACCTGGATGTCGCACCGAGACAGGGCGAGCATGTTCAATGGGAAAAGAAAATCACGTTGCAGTTGGGCGAAACAGAACTGCCCTTATTTGCCGCTCTGTGCCTCGGTTTGCTTCCAAAGGTTCATCTCAAACGGCCCACCAAAGGCATTGTAATTGAGCGACAACCCAACAAACTGTTTGTGTCTGCCACTCAAGGCCAAGGGACTGCTTATGCGCTGCCCATACCGATGGCTCAGTCGTTTCATCTGAGTGCGCTGGCTCTGGCACAGCTGAAAAAACAGGTGTCCGGTGTGGACGAAGCCTTTCTGCTGGCTGCGTTACGTGGCGCTGCAGCACTGTACAGCCAGTCATAAATTCCGAAATTGAGTTGAGATTTTGATCAGTAAGGGCTTGCTGGTTTCGCTTTTAACGGTAAATTGATGAGAGTTATATGAAAGACCAAGTTGCAAAAGTTGTCACCACAGCGCCAAGCTGTGGCTTAATCGACCCTTGGCAAGCATTAGCGAGGATTTGTTAGTTGAGTGTGACTTATTATGGCAGGGGTGATCACCCAGGCGGTTTTGTTGGGTTTCGTGCTGTCCGGTCCTGGAATCACGGTAAAGATTACCGCCAGTGTTATTTCTCGACGTCTGCGGCTAAATCCCAATCCGACAGTGATGTGTACTTCCGGTATCAGAAATTGCGGGCTGAGCATCAGGATGCCTGCTGGGCTGTTGAGAGCCTGGAGCACCAGTATCAACGATTTGTCACGATGACTAACCCGACAGCCAAACCCGAGCGTGGGTTGGGCGTTCACGGTATCACCGCCATGTTCGCTCGCTGGCACGGTGAAAAGTGGGAACCCTGCTTCTCGGTTTCACGCCCTGGTAAACCTCAGAAGCGTTTTTTCTTCCGACACCATACTTTCACCAAGGCGTGGGAATTGGCCGTCGATCATTGGGCGCAGGAGAACGGTATCATGGAGGTGGATCGTGAGCGGGTTTTGAACTCCCCGCCTGATCCATCGAAATTCAAACGTCTGCGGCGTCAAATGAACGACGTTGAAGGTTTTGATATTCCTGTGGAAGCTCTCGGGCCGGTCTTTCAAGAACAGAGGGATCTGATTAATGCCAAAAAATCCGCAGAGAAAATACGCTCCTTAAAATTGAACGAGACGTCTACTGATAACCCTTCGTTGCTCACCACCGAGAAGGAAATACTCGCATGGTTTGAGCTCAAAAGGGAAAAGGTGGGCTAGCCGTTGTTTTCATGTTGAGTCTGCCAAACAAACAATGATGCAAAATGACGCTGTAACGACCAGGAAACCATCGTGAACAAAGTGCCCAGAAGAGGCCAATGATGACGCGACAGAAATACCATATTTATCGCCGATTAAGCACACAAAAAACGCAGCGCAAACCACTGAGCAGCGCGTGATTGCCAGCATTTTCCTGAATTCTTGATCCCCGGTCATTCTGGTGTCAATTTCGAATATTTCAAAAATTGACAGCAGCTTTGTTTTTGCGAATAATGCGAATAATGCGATCAATAAGTGAGTGATTATTATGAATCATCTGCAAGACAACCTTCCAACGGCGGAAGAAGCGCTTCTCGCACGGTCATGCAGCCAAGGCCTGTCTGCTATTATTGACACAAAATCAGAAGCGCAAGAATTTACTCTGGAAGACCGTGATGGCGTTGCTCATAAGGTTGCTATCCCGGTCAGTGCACTGCGTCTTTTTGTAGAGCTTCTAACGGAGCTGGGTGAAGGGAACATGGTCAAACTTGTTCCAATTCATGCTGAGCTGACGACACAGGAAGCAGCTGATCTCTTGAATGTTTCCCGGCCAACTTTGATCAAACTGTTGGACGAAGAAACGATTCCTTATCACCGGGCAGGAAATCGGCGAAAAATTCTTTTTTCTGATCTTCAGGATTACAAGAAGCGCATTGAGAGGGCGCGTCTTGCGACCCTTGAAGAGTTAAGCGCTCTGGATCAGGAGCTTGGGATGGGTTACGAGTGAACTCCCACTACACGGTGGTCTACGACGCGTGTGTCATGTATCCAGCACCGCTGCGAAGCTTTCTGATGTACTTGGCCGCAACCGGCATTTATCGGGCGCGTTGGACGGAACAGATACATGACGAGTGGATTCGAAATTTACTCAAAAACCGCCCGGATATCGACCCCGAAAAGCTTCAGCGAACACGGGATTTGATGAACACCAACGTGCCTGGCGCGGTGGTCAGTGGGTACGAGCCATTGATGATTGGCTTATCCTTACCTGATCCAGACGATCGCCACGTTGTTGCGGCGGCCATTCAGACCCGAGCCGAAGCGATCATTACGTTCAATCTGAAAGATTTTCCACTCGATTGTCTTTCTCAGCACAATCTAAGAGCCATTCATCCGGATGAGTTCATCGCTGACCAATACGACTTAAATGCCTCTGCGGTGATTGAAGCAGCCCGGAATCACCGCAAAGGACTTAAAAATCCACCCTTTGATTCAAAACCGTTCCTTGATCTCTTGCTCAATCAAGGACTTCCCAAGACTGTTGCCAGGCTTCGCCTTCTTCATCATCTGGTCTGATGAATGCCTGTCAAAATTGGCTGGCTGAAAAGCCGATTAGGGTGTTCTAATTGCTGTGAACTGCTATTATTTTGATGGGTTTCTGAATGGGCATCCGTTCAAGCCCTCGGCCGACTTGGATGTCTGGCTGAAGCGACACCTGCCCAGTGGTGTGACCGCCAAGGAGAGGCTTGGTTTTTCATAATGGGTATTATGCGCAGTAATGCTTTTGTAAAACCCTGTTTTGAGTATTCGCTTGAGATCCGGAACCACGAGTGTCATTCACCATTGAAGCACCCGGACAGTATTTCTCACAATCTGCTTCTTAGGCTATTCTCTCTCCGCAAAGTGAATAGAGCCTTTCGCTAAACCTCCTATTTATGCGTACATCGCTTGCCTCAGCATACATTTCACCACCACAATCCGGGTGTCTGACCCCAATAGGCTTAGAAGTTCTATCTTCGCTATTAAAATCATCGAGGCCTGCTGGCATTTTCGGGAATCGGAATACATCTGAAGAGCCGCATGATAAGCAAGTTGGCTCTTCGGGGGATGTCAAATAGTCAGCCAGAACGGAAGGCCTAGCCAATTCTTGCTGAAAATTAGCGAGCTCAACTCGAAGTTTGCGTATCGTATCGTTGTCTGGTCGTTGGCTAGAGAACAACCGGGCCAAAAATGACCTGGACTTTTCTGCCCGTTCAATCTCCTCCACCAATAATGCTTCCGCGTCTTCAATATCGCTTGTGAGAGACTCACGCCGAGTTACTAGATCCGTATCCTCTATAGGTGCCACAGAGTCGCAGGAGTTACACCAACCTAACGCTCTAGGAAGTGAGATGTTCCCAAGCGGCGTTTGGTATTTGAATATTCCAAAAACGACCCCGGTAGACCCTGAGTAGTTGCAGAGATTGCACGTAATATTAGTTGCCGGTATGGACACGCTTTGTCTCCTGATAAAAAATTTTTTGCGTTTTAATCCGTCAGATTACGGCGGATGAGACAGCACCATCTGACTCAACGCTAACGTTTCAAAAATTACGCTCACCAATTCTTTGTATAAAATCTGTCCATCGAATTGAAATTTCGTCGTTTTTTCTAAGTTTTTCATCGAAATTTAGCAAATAACTTAAAACTAAATCTTTAACTTCTTGCTCACTTGCTGAAACTTTCGAGATGTACTCATTAGATTTAATGATGGGCTTTTGCCCATGCTCTATGAACGATGGGTGCACATACTCATCTACGAAGGAGGTACCGCTGTGCTGGTCGAGAGTTTTGCAGGCAACATACAAAAATATTTCGGATTCAACCATGTTGAAGTATCGATTCCCACCACCTAACCGACTAAACCAGTCTCCTAGCTCGCTAGTCGCACGCAAAATCAAATTGCGGTTATCAATGTTCATTTTTCAGAGCGTCCAAATTCTTACTTGTGCCCGATAACAATCGTAGAATCAACAACGCGAACCTACTCTGACTCTCATCACTCTCCAATACCTCCATCGACAACTTCTCATGATCCGTCATGGAGTCCAGTACCAAGTCCGTCAGCCGCTTCGGAAAAAGCCCATGCATGACTTGCTCCGTGGAATGGCTGTCGATCTGAGCCATCACCGTCTCGTCCCGACGCACACGATCGGCAATGCCATTGGCGAAGTGCAGCTGGTCTTCGTCGCTCACCTCGGCGCCAAACAGATCGTTGAGCGCTTCGATGATGTCTGACAGGCGCTTTTTCTCTGGATCGTGAGGCTTTCCCGTTCCGACACCGGTGATGGGGTCGAGTCCGTCAGGATCGTCTTCCTCGGACAGTCGTAGTTCGTGCTCTTTGCGCTTGGTGAGCCGGTAGTGGCTGAGCTCCACTTCCGAGATGTCGATGTCGTCGTCATCCAGCGATTCTTGGCGCAGAAGCGGCACCAACGTTCTGGCGAACACGCACAGCTGCTCCAGTTCAACATCTTCAAACGACACGATTTGTGACAGGAACTCATAGGAGCGCACAAAGCTGGTGAGGTTCTTACGGAACAAATCCAGTTGATCCAGACCTTTGCCAATCTCGCCAAGCAGCGTCTCGGCTTGTTTCAGGCCGACGGTGTTTCCATCCGCCTCGGCTTGAGCCCGGGCGGTCCGGGCACTGGCTCGCTCATCACGAAGCAGCTTGTAGCGTTTGGTGAAACGCTCCCTGGCTGGGTGACAGTAATAACTCAGCTTGGAGGCCTGCGCCTTGGGGTCAAAGAACGCCTGGGCAAAGGCTTCCACTTCGCTCCAGTGATAAATACCTTCGGCGTCCAGAGTTTCCTGAAGATCATAGACCACCTGAGCGTCAGACACGCCGGACAGCTCTGCTGTGGTGTAGTAGTCCCGGAAAGACGCCAGTATGTCGTCCGCGTCGTTGAAGAAATCCAAAATGAAGGTTTCTTTGCCTGGGAAAATTCGGTTCACCCGGGACAGGGTTTGTACACAATCCACGCCATGGAGTTTCTTGTCCACGTAGAGGGTTGGCAGACAAACGTGAAAAATTGTCTAAAAATGCCCCTAACCCAATGAATAATTAATAGTTTAGCCGTTTCTATTTCGGCTCATATTTGGGGTTCACCTGATCACCGGACGTTCTTTGAGAGGTAAGCTCAGCAAGTTTCAAATCAAACAACTGCTGCCCTACCGGACGTCTAAAGTCCAATGTGTAATCTCCAAAACGATTGATATGACGGGTTCGGTACGGCGAGAGCGTTTTCAGGACATCTTCGGTGATGGCGATCCCTTCCGCTGCCATATCGCGCAACACCCGGCTGAGGGCTTCGACGTTGTGTAAGATCAGCATATTCGCCACCAGGTGGTTGTACTTCACCACCTTTTGCTGTTCATGCCGGAGGTTGGCCGCAATGATGCCCTCGCCACCAAAAAAACTCCATTTTGCAAACCCGTTAAACTGCTCGTTCTTATTGGTTGCGGCGTGAATGGTCTGACGCAATTCCACATCGTCGATGTAATTCAACAGGAAGCCGGTCCGAACAACCTTGCCCAGCTCCCGGAAGGCGAAATACAGCTTGTTCTTGCGGCTGTAGGTTCCCAGCCGTCTCAGGATCGTGGATGCGGTAATTTTACCGAGCTTGATGGATACGGCCACACGCAACATATCCGGGAGGTGTCGTTCAATTCGTGCCCAGTCTATATGGCCGTTGAACAGTTCTTCGATATGCGCGTAACGGAATCGCCTGTCGGGCCGGTAGAAGTTCAGATCCTTGATATTCCGGATACGCGGCATCAGCTTGATCCCCAGTAGATACGCGAGCCCGAAAACGGGATAGCTTTGGGCCTGCGTATCACCGTGCAAGGTATCCGGCTGGATATCGCTCTGGTTCTCAAGCAGTCCGTCGAGGATGTACACCGCCTCGTGAACGCCACAGGGGATGAAATGGCTGAACAGTGCGATATAGGTGTCGGAGACGTGGTAGTAACCGATGCCACCGTAGCCGCCATAGCGAATGTGGTATTCGCTGAGCAGGTTTTGCTCGTAAAGAT
>Ga0207896_1000157_pt1 | contig 15046 bp, 12 predicted proteins | sample LinPmetageLP36_FD_184049 | JGI IMG/M metagenome (GOLD analysis project Ga0207896, IMG submission 184049) | Marine viral communities from the Pacific Ocean - LP-36 (SPAdes) | ecosystem: Environmental > Aquatic > Marine > Oceanic | place: Pacific Ocean | collected 2010-06-15 | reverse complement strand
GTCAAATTACTAATACAGCAGCAAGTGCTTATGGTTTAGCTATTGACACTAGTGCAAACACAGGTGTTTATAGTTTAGGAGTTTATACGAATACAGGAACAGGATTTTATGTAAAAAATGACGGAAAAGTTGGGATCGGGACGACATCGCCTAATGCTAAATTAGATGTAAATGGTGTGGTTGTTTTTGCCCCAAATACAGATGGTAAAAAAACTTTTGAGTTTACAACAGGTGCTGCTGATGATGCTCGTTTTTTAATGAAGGCAGTTGATACTGTAAAGGTAGATATTCAAGCAAATGGTGTTAGTTATTTTAACGGGGGAAATGTTGGAATTGGTACCACGGTTGTGAATGACATAAATGAAGCTAAATTATATGTAAACGGAACTTTAGGTTTAGATGCAAATTCTGAAATAAAATACGGAAAGAATGCTGGTGGACCTTATCTTAACATTAGAAGTAAAGATAGTTCTACTTCAGCCTGCGGTATTAGAATACACTCTCCATCTGGGTCTCCTGGTTATTTGTATGGTGAAGGAACTTCAGGAGCAAGTGCATATATTGGAATATTAGATGCTGATGGTGCGTGGGGATACCAAATAAGAACTGATACGAGTCATACTTGGCTGATCAACAATAGTAATCAAATGCACTTAACTACTACTGGTCTTGGAATTGGGGAAACTACTCCAAGTAAAAAACTTGAAGTATCTGGTGATATTGGAGTGCACATAGATAATAAAATAGGCTGGATATATAATCCTGGTTCAGATGAGAATATGTATAATTACCTAAAAACTGCTAGTGATGGTGGTGCGGCGGCCTCATTTTTAGAAATATCAGGTGCAAATTGGACATCTGGAAATACAGCATCAGTAAAATTTACACACGTTACTACGGGTGATTTAATGACCATAATGACTGGCGGAAATGTTGGAATTGGAGTAACTGCGCCAACTGCAAATCTACACGTAGTCGGAAGCGTAGCTAGTCAACCAACAGTTACTATTGAAGCACCAGGATCTGGTGGGGCTCATTTAAGATTATGGGATAACACAAGTGGATCATCTCCATATATAGAAATGGGGGAAGGAAGTGGTGGATCTTTTACTAGAAAAGGATTTATACAAATGAGTGGTAATAACATTAAATACGTTACAGAAAACGTAGGAAGTGGAGCGCATGCGTTTTGGACCACACCTACTACCGCAGGAACTAGAGTCAAGCAGTTTCAAATTAATTCAAGTGGAAGTGCCGCGTTTACTGGAGCAGTATCAAAAGCAAGTGGTTCATTTAGAATTGATCACCCATTAGAAGCTAAAAAAGATACACATCAATTAGTACACTCATTTGTTGAAGGACCTCAAGCAGATAATATATATCGTGGAAAAATAGATTTAGTAGATGGTAAAGCAACGGTAAATATAGATACTGAAGCTGGGATGACAGATGGAACATTTGTGGTATTAAATACCAATATACAATGTTTTACAACTAACGAATCCAACTGGGATTTAGTAAAAGGTAGTGTATCAGGAAACATATTAACTATTGAATCAAAAAATACATCCTCAACAGCAACAATTTCTTGGTTAGTTATAGGTGAAAGACACGATCAACACATGAAAGATACTGACTGGACTGATTCTGATGGTAAGGTTATAGTAGAACCACTAAAACCTGAAGATACGGATGAACCAGCACTTAACATATAAAACAAACAATTATGGCAACAACAACATACACATGGGATATTCCGCAAATGAATGCCCACATAGAACAGTTCGGCGAAGATAATGTTATCTACACCGTTCATTATAGATACACGGGTACTTCCAGTGAAAAAATACCTGGAACCGAAAATCATTATACAGCTACCACAATAGGAACACAAGGATTTACTTATGTAGACGGAGATCCATTTGTGGCTTACGAAAACACAGAGGCATTTGAGGATGTAGTTATAGGATGGTTAGATGACGCTTTAGATGTTGACGCAATGAAAGCTAATTTAGAGGCTCAAATTGACAAAGCAATTAACCCTGTAAATGAAGATTTATATTTTACATGGCAAAATCCACCAACACCTCCACCCGCGGCTTAACATCAACTTATAGGTAAAACAAGGTTAAAAGGTAAAAATATTAAAAACAAGTGACTATATAAATAGTAAATATTAATAATTTAAATATAATCAAATGAGTAAAGAAGTAACAAAAATAACAAAAGAAGAACTTGATAAAGTTCAAGGATTCACAAAGGTATCTAATGATATAGTTTATCAAATAGGTGTCGCTGCTGTAAGAAAAGATGGCTTAACCAAAGACCATGAAAAAGTTATGGGGCAATTAGAAGAATTCAAACAAGAGCTTAACAAAACCTATGGTGATGTAAACATCGATTTAAAAGATGGTAGTATTACACCTATGGAAAAAGTTGAGGAGCCTGCAGTAGAAGAAGTGAAGTAATGACATCTTCTGTTGTTAGAAAAATAAGTATAGGTTCAGATTATAAAAATGAAGCTATGCATTACTCTTTAGGTCAAACAGTATATGGTGGACATGAGATCTGCGATATAATACTTGATCAAAAAGATAGCTCTTACAACATTTATATTAAAAAAAATCAAGAGGTGTTGCCTTGGAAGAAATTTAATTCTAACATGGCAATATCTGTTGAATATAATCTAGAATATTAATGAATAGCTTATATAAATTTCTTATTAAACCCGTTAATAAAAGGTATAATAACGAAAAGAAAGTAGGTGATAAAACCCTTGTAATAAATACTAAGATAGAAAATCATAGGTTTGTTAGTAGGGAGGCAGTTGTGGTATCAACACCATTGGCATTTAAAAGTAAAATAAAACCAGGTGATATTGTGATTGTTCATTTTAATGTGTTTAGAAGATTTTATGATATAAGAGATCAAGAAAAAGATAGTTCATCTTATTTTAAAGATGATTTATATTTTTGTGATCCATATCAAATATATCTTTATAAACGCGATGATAAATGGATGACACATCTTGACTATTGTTTTGTTAAACCTATTATTGACAATAACGTGTTAAATCAAAATAAAGAAAAACCATTAACTGGTATATTAAAATATAGTAATAATATTTTAAAAGATATGGGTGTTGAAGAAGAAGACTTAGTAGGCTTTACCCCTGTTAGTGAATTTGAATTTATCGTTGATAATGAAAGATTCTATTGTATGAAATCAAATGATATTGTAATTAAGCATGAATACCAAGGAAACGAAAAAGAATATAATCCGAGCTGGGCACAAGGCAGTTGATGAGTTAATTAAAGTTGCTAAAGAAGAAATTGTAGATTCAGATGAAGATATTTCGGCTGATAGATTAAAGAACGCTGCAGCAACAAAAAAATTAGCTATCTTCGATGCTTTTGAAATTCTAGCTAGAATTGAAGAAGAAGAAAACATACTTAATGATAAACCAAGTGAGTCTAAAAAACAAACAAGTTTTAGAGGATTTGCTGAAGGAAGATCTAAATAATGTATAAACAAACCTTATATAGAGTAGTAAAAAACCATATTAGCCCTAAGATTTTAAAAAAAAATAATAGGTATAAAAAGTGGATATATGGCTATGATCAAGAACATGATGTGGTTATTATAAGTAAGACTGGAAAAATAGGGGAGGTATATGAAATGCAAGGTTTAAAAATTGCATTACCAAAAGAAGATAATACAGTAAAATTTGAGTCTAATACATGGGAGGTAACATCCTACCCAAAAGAACTACAAAGAATTAAAACCATATTTGATTGGAAGGAATACCCTGAACAATTCAAAGAAAAATGGTTTGATTACATAGATGACGAATTTAAAAGAAGAGATGAAGGTTTCTGGTTCAAAAACAACAATAAATCTACATACATAACTGGTACACATTATATGTACCTACAATGGAGTAAAATAGATGTTGGTCAGCCAGATTTTAGAGAAGCAAATAGATTATTTTATATTTTTTGGGAAGCTTGTAAAGCAGACACAAGATGTTACGGAATGTGCTATTTAAAAAATAGACGTTCTGGCTTTTCGTTCATGGCATCTGGTGAGTGTGTTAATATGGCAACCATATCAACAGATTCAAGATTTGGTATACTATCAAAAACAGGTCCTGATGCTAAAAAGATGTTCACTGACAAAGTCGTGCCAATATCTGTTAATTATCCTTTTTTCTTTAAACCTATTCAAGATGGTATGGATAGACCTAAAACAGAACTTGCATATAGAGTTCCTGCATCTAAGTTTACAAGAAGAAAGTTAGATACAAACGAACAAATAGAAGACATTGATGGTCTTGATACTACGATTGATTGGAAAAATACTGGAGACAATAGTTATGATGGTGAAAAATTAAAACTACTAGTACACGATGAAAGTGGTAAATGGGAGAGACCAAATAACATATTAAATAACTGGAGAGTAACCAAAACAACATTAAGGCTTGGTAGTAGAATTATTGGGAAATGTATGATGGGATCAACATCCAACGCGCTAGACAAAGGCGGTGATAACTTTAAAAAATTGTATGATAATTCTAATGTTGATAAACGAAATGCTAATGGCCAGACGCGATCTGGTTTATATAGTTTATTTATTCCGATGGAATGGAACTATGAGGGTTATATGGATGTCCATGGTTATCCTGTATTTGACACTCCAAAATCACCGGTTGAAGCGCCACACGACGAAACGATCTGGACCGGGGTCGTTGACTACTGGCAGAACGAAGTCGATGGGTTAAAAGAAGATCACGATTCTTTAAATGAATTTTATAGACAGTTTCCAAGAACTGAGCAACACGCATTTAGAGATGAAGCAAAACAATCATTATTTAATTTAACAAAAATATATCAGCAAATAGATTATAATGATGATCTAAAAAATACAAGTGTAGTTACACAAGGTAACTTTCAATGGGAAAATGGTATCAAAGATACAAGAGTAATATTTCATCCTAATAAAAAAGGTAGATTTTATATTTCATGGGTACCTCAACTTGCATTACAAAATAAGATTTTTACAAAAAATGGTAGAAAGTATCCCGGCAATGAACATATGGGTGCTTTTGGTTGTGATAGTTATGACATATCAGGTACGGTAGATAACAGAGGTTCTAATGGATCTCTTCATGGATTAACTAAATTTTCTATGGAAGATTGTCCACCTAATGTATTTTTCTTAGAATACATATCAAGACCACCAACTGCTGAAATATTTTTTGAAGATGTATTAATGGCATGTATATTTTATGGTATGCCAATACTTGCTGAAAACAATAAACCTAGATTACTATATCACTTCAGACGTAGAGGGTATAGAGCGTATTCAATTAATAGACCAGATAAAGTCTGGAACAAGTTATCAACAACTGAAAAAGAAATTGGTGGAATACCCAATTCAAGTGAAGACATTAGACAAGCCCACGCTGCCGCAATAGAATCTTATATAGAGGATTTTGTAGGTTATCAAGATGGTGGAACATACGGAGATATGTATTTCCAACGTACACTAGAAGATTGGGCAAAATTTAACATAAATAATAGAACGAAACACGATGCTTCTATAAGCTCGGGATTAGCAATAATGGCCTGCAACAAACATCGTTACGTTCCGCAGGCAGAAAAAATTAACGAACCAGTTAATCTTGATTTTGCTAAATACGACAATAAAGGAAACATATCACAAATAATAAAATAGATGATTTATACTAATACAAATAGTTCTTTTCCAAGCCAAGTAGTTACCAATGAAGAAAAAGCTTCTTGGGAATATGGTTTAAGAGTTGCTCGCGCTATTGAGGGTGAGTGGTTTGGATCAGGATCTGGTACCGCGGGTGGATATAGATTTAACGCCAATTACAACAATTTTCATAACCTACGTTTATACGCAAGAGGAGAACAATCGGTTCAAAAATATAAAGACGAATTATCTATTAATGGGGATTTAAGTTATTTAAACCTAGACTGGAAACCAGTGGCTATACTACCTAAGTTTGTAGATATAGTTGTTAATGGTATGTCTGAAAAAGCCTACGAAATTAAAGCATACGCACAAGACCCTGAGTCTATGAAAAAGAGAACACACTACGCGAACATGATTCTTTCCGATATGCAAGCACAGGATTTTCTTAATAATATGGAACAAACGCTTGGAGTTGACCTATGGAACGTGCAAGACAAAGAAAATTTACCAGCAAATAGAGAAGATTTAGCGTTGCATATGCAACTCGACTATAAACAATCCATTGAAGTTGCACAAGAAGAAGTTATTGATAACACACTAGCAAGAAACAAATTTGATTTAGTTAAAAGAAGATTTAACTATGATCTTGTAGTATTAGGAATAGGTGCAGTTAAAACAAGTTGGAATAAAGCAAATGGTGTAACCGCTGAGTATGTTGATCCGGTAAACTTAGTTTATTCATACACTGAGGACCCTAACTTTGAGGACATATACTATGTTGGTGAAGTAAAAAATATCAGTCTACCAGAACTTAAAAAAGAATTTCCTAATCTTACGGCGGAAGAATTAGAAAAAATACAAAAATTTCCTGGTAATACGGATTACACAAGAAACTGGAACGGGAGAAATGACGGTAATAACATTCAAGTATTATATTTTGAGTATAAAAGTTATGTTGATCAGGTATTTAAAATCAAAAGAACTGCTAATGGTTTAGAAAAAGCATTACAAAAAACAGATACTTTTGATCCACCTGTTAGTGATACATTTAATAGAGCATCAAGAAGTATAGAGACATTATGGTCAGGTGCTAAAATCCTAGGGCACAATCAAATGCTTAGATGGGAACTTAGTGAATCAATGACACGACCTAAATCTAATTTAACTAAAGTATATATGAATTATTCTATATGCGCGCCAAGAATGTACAAAGGTAGAATACAATCTTTAGTTAATAGAATCACGGGTTACGCTGACATGATTCAAATAACACATCTTAAGCTACAACAAGTTTTGGCAAGAATGGTGCCGGATGGTGTATTTGTAGATGTTGACGGTTTAGCTGAGGTTGATCTAGGTAATGGTACGAATTATAATCCACAAGAAGCACTAAACATGTATTTCCAAACTGGTAGTATAGTTGGTAGATCATTAACGCAAGATGGGGATCTCAATAGAGGTAAAGTACCTATTCAAGAACTATCAAGTTCTTCAGGCCAACAAAAAATAGGTAGTTTAATAAATACATATAATTATTATTTACAAATGATAAGAGATGTAACTGGATTAAACGAGGCTAGAGATGGTAGTACGCCAAGTAAAGATGCATTAGTTGGATTACAAAAAATGGCTGTTAATCAGTCAAATGTAGCCACAAGACATTTAATGCAAGCTAGTTTGTTTTTAACATTAAAAACGTGTGAAAATATTACACTACGTATATCTGACACATTGGAGTTTGGTTTGACAAATGAGGCTCTTCAATCATCAATAAGTAGTTATAACGTAGGTACATTGGAAGATACAAAGGAATTACATCTGTACGACTTTGGTATTTATTTAGAACTAGAACCAGATGATGAAGAAAAGGCACAATTAGAACAAAATATTCAAGTAGCACTACAATCTGGTGGAATTGATTTAGAAGATGCAATTGATATTAGGCAAATTAAAAACTTAAAACTTGCTAATCAATTACTAAAACTAAAACGTAAAGAAAAGCAACAAAGAGATCAGGAAATACAGCAAGCAAATATTCAAGCGCAAGCACAAGCAAACGCGCAAGCATCTGAAGCTGCTGCATTAGCTGAGACACAAAAACACCAAGTTATAACTGAACAAAAAATGCAGTTAAATCAAGGTGATTCTCAATTTGAAATACAAAGAATGCAAACTGAAGCGCAAATTAAAAGAGAAATGATGGAACTACAATTCCAGTATGATCTGCAATTGGCTCAAGTGGATGTTCAAGAGGTTCAAAGAAAAGAACAGTACATTGAAGATCGCAAGGATAAGCGAACTAAATTACAAGCAACCCAGCAAAGTGAGTTAATAGATCAAAGAAAAAATGATTTGTTACCTAGAAACTTTGAAAACCCTGATAATTTAGGGGGATTTGGGATGGAGCAATTTGCTCAATAAATTTTTTAATTAATTTTATAATATTATATTATGTCAAAACAAGTAAAACAGGAGGCTGTAAAAGCCCCCGAACCAATAAAACAAGAAGGTGGTGATATGAAAGTAAAACTACCTAAATTTAAAACAACAACAGTAGATGATGTTGTTAAAGTTGATTTATCTAAACCGCCTAAAACGGAAAAAGAAAAAATCGAGGAACAAGTTGAACAAGTAAAACAAGAAGACGATGCCATTCAAATCGGAGAAACAAAGAAGGTGGATGTGGAAGAACAAGCCAGAGATAGCGCTAAAGTGGACAAACAAGTACAAGAGTCCAGCGAAGATGTTAAAACTGAAGTGTCGCCACTCCAAGAAATAACTGAAGAAGAGGTTGTGGAAGAAAAACCACAAGCGGTAGAAGAAGATCCGAATACAGTTTATTTACCAGAGTCTGTTCAAAAACTTGTAGACTTTATGGATGAAACAGGTGGTACAGTGGAAGATTATGTTAGATTAAATGCTGACTACTCAAATATTAATGATACCGCTTTGTTAAAAGAATACTATAAAAAAACTAGACCTCACTTAGATGATAGTGAAATATCTTTTTTAATGGAAGATAATTTCTCGTATGATGAAGAAGTAGATGAGGAAAGACATGTGCGAAAACAAAAGTTAGCACAGAAAGAAGAAATTGCAAAAGCCAAAAACTTTTTGGAAGGATTAAAAGACAAATATTATGAGGATATCAAGTTGAGACCCACTATGTCTAATGATCAACGAAAAGCTGTTGACTTTTTCAATCGTTACAACGAGCGTGAAGAAGTAGCTCAAAAGCAACACAAAGAGTTTGTTGACACTACAAACAACCTTCTCAACGATGATTTCAAAGGTTTTGATTTCAATGTTGGGGAAAAGAAATTTAGATATGGTGTTAAAGACCCGAGTAAAGTTGCGGAATCTCAATCAAACATAAATACCTTTATTAGGAAGTTCTTAAATGAAAAGGGTGAAGTTGTTGATCACAAGGGATACCATAAGGCTATGTACGCCGCAGATAATGCTGATACTATAGCTCAACATTTTTATGATCAAGGTAAAGCCGATGCCACAAAGAATATTATGGCGGAATCTAAAAACATTGATCAAAAACCGAGAGCAAATGCCCAAGATGTTTACGTCGGGGGTTTAAAAGTAAGGGCTGTTACTGATGGTACTAATCTCACAAAGTTACGAATTAAACAACCAAAATTTAACAAAAACTAAAATTTAAAATAAAATGGCACAACCATATATTCCTTACGCGGCTGATTTATTGCCTAGTGCAAAAAAACAACCGCTTGTGAATAATTATTTATCATTTACGGATGGTAATAATGATTTCGCGCAACAATATCTCCCTGAGATATACGAACAGGAAGTAGAGAGATACGGTAATCGTACGATCTCTTCATTCTTGAGAATGGTAGGAGCTGAACTTCCTATGACATCAGATCAAGTAATTTGGTCTGAACAAAACAGATTGCATGTTTCAACTAATGCAGCTGGTACTAACTTTGCAGATGGTGCGGCTTTAACAGCTGGAACATTAACTATGAGTGCGGCTGGAACCCTTTTGGGTACAGACCCTTATAGAGTTAACCAAACAGTAGTTATTACTGATGGTTACAATACTGGTAAAGGTATAATTAGCGCTATTGCTAGTCAAACATCAATGACTGTATTAGCTTACACTACAGCTGATTGGGACACACTTTTCACTGCTGGTGAAGCTTTGTCTATATTCGTTTATGGATCTGAATTCGCTAAAGGTACCGTTGGTATGGATGGCGCAATACAACCACAATTCACACAATTTAACAATTCACCAATTATTATAAAAGATAAGTATCAAATCTCTGGATCTGATGCTGCTCAAATTGGATGGGTTGAAGTTGCTGCTGAAGACGGTACTTCTGGTTTCCTATGGTACTTAAAAGCTGAAGGTGATACTAGATTGAGATTTGAAGACTACTTAGAAATGTCAGTAGTAGAAGGTGAGTTAGCCGCTGCTGGATCTCTTGCTGTCGGCTTAGCCGGTGGACAAGGATGGAGCGCAACCGTTCACCCTAAGGGTACAGAAGGTATGTTCGCAGCTATACAAGCAAGAGGTAATGTTTATCAAAACTTCGACGCTTCACAAGGTATCGACGACTTCGATCAAGTCCTTAAACAATTAGACACACAGGGTTCTATTGAAGAAAACATGCTTTTCGTAAATAGATCTACTGCTTTAAACTTTGACGATATGCTAGGTAGTGTATCACAAGGTGGATACGGTGGAACTGCTTATGGTGTTTTTGAAAACTCTGAAGAGATGGCACTTAATTTAGGTTTCTCTGGTTTCAGAAGAGGTTCTTATGACTTCTACAAAACTGACTGGAAATACTTAAACGATGCTTCTACTAGAGGACTAGCTAAAAACATCGGTGGTGTTTTAGTACCCGCAGGTACTTCTAGTGTTTATGACCAAATGCTTGGTACAAACATTAGACGACCATTCTTACACGTTAGATACAGAGCTTCTGAAGCTGATGACAGACGTATGAAGTCTTGGTTAACTGGATCTGTTGGAGGTGCTTATACATCTAGTCTTGATGCAATGGAAGTTCACTTCCTTTCTGAAAGATGTTTATGTGTACAAGCAGCAAACAACTTTGTATTATTTACTCAAACTCAAGACGTTTAGTATTTAATATTTATATATATAAAGAGATAGGTGCTTCGGCACCTACCCCTTTATTTTTTTAACTATTTAATTATATTATATTATGAAAAAACAAAATGAAGCAGAAGTTTCTGTAAAAGAAATACCTGCAAAAACTAAGGTATCTAAAAAAGATACTTGGGAAGTGAAAGATAGAAATTATCATTTAGTTGGGGGAATATCTCCATTAACATACACTTTAGCGTCAAAACACACAAAAAGATTTCCTTTACTGTGGTTTGATAATGAAAAGGGTTATCAAAGAGAATTGAGATATGCAACTAATCAAAAATCTCCCTTTGTGGACGAACAAGAAGGACCATCAACTTTAGCTCATGTAGTATTTGAGGAAGGTGTAATTACAGTACCGAAACAAAAACAAAATTTACAACAACTATTATCTCTATACCATCCTGCTGTAAATAGGATATATAAAGAATTAAAACCTCAAAAAATTGCAGAGGATGAGTTAGTTGATATAGAATTAGAAATTAACGCTGGACAAGCTGCACTTGAAATGGATATAGATCAAGCAGAAGCTATACTTAGAGTTGAAGAAGGTTCTAAGGTAGAAAAAATGAGTTCTAAAGAACTTAAAAGAGACGTTGTATTGTTTGCAAAGAAAAATCCTAAATTATTTTTAGAATTAGCAAATGATGAAAATGTTGAATTAAGAAACTTTGCACTAAAAGCACAAACAGCTGGTATTATTTCTTTATCACAAGATCAAAGAACTATGCATTGGGCTAGTAATAAACGAAAGTTATTTACTGTTCCTTTTGATGAAAATCCTTGGTCAGCTTGCGCTGCATTCTTTAAAACGGACGAAGGTGTTGAGGTCTTTAAATCAATAAAGAAAAAGCTTAAATAACAAACAAACTATATATGGGCTCATAATGGGCCCTTATATAAAATAAAAAATATTAACATGGCAATAAACGTAGATCAGGTTTACAAAACAGTCTTATTAATTATCAATAAAGAACAAAGGGGTTATCTAACACCCGATGAGTTTAATAAGATAGGAGCACAAGTACAATTAGAAATGTTTGAAAGTTATTTTGAAACATTAAATCAACAAATACGTGTGCCACAAAATGATAGTGATTATGCTAATCGTGTAAAAACTGTCAATGAAAAAATAGATATATTTAAAAAAATTCAAACCTGTACATTTACTGCTTCCACAGCCACAGATCCGGCTTACTTTACAATCCCTGACTTATCAAATACATCACAAACAATTACAACTGTTGTTAATCAAAAACCATATGCGTTAAGTGGAATAGTTCAATCGCAAATAGAAGCTGATTACTCTAATGTTACTGTAACAAAAGACGGTGCGTTTTATAGTCAACCTGGTAATTGGTCAATTACGGGTGGTAATTTTACGTTAGATGATAATCCAGCAGCTGGCTTAAGCATTGTTATTGACGTGTCACCATTATATAAATTAGGAACTATAATATATAATGAAGATCAGCAATTAGAACCAATACAAAGAAGTGAATTGATTAGACTAAACCTATCAACCTATACAAAACCTTCCACAGATTTTCCTGTATACTTATTTGAAAATAATAAAGTTATTGTTTACCCACAATCTATAAACGCAACAACAGGTATTCAAGCATCGTATGTAAGAAAACCAATAAACCCTATGTGGAACTTTACATCTAATTTAGGTTATTATGTTTACAACGCAGACTCTTCTATTGATTTTCAATTAGATGTATCAGAACAAACTAATGTTATATTACAAATATTATTATATGCAGGTGTTGTTATTAAAGATCCTACGATCGTACAAGCAGCTGCTACAGAAATAGCACAAACAGAACAAAACGAAAGAACTTAATAAATTATGGCTATACTACCCCCAAACAACGGTTTAATAACAGAGACAAATCAACAGTACTACGCTGGTACCTCACAAGTGTATGTAGCCGATGCTGGTCAAAAAGTATTTGATTTCAGTAGTTTTAATACTGATCTTATTTACTACACAAATGATACAACTGAACGTAATTTTACTTTAAATAATCAAAAGTTTTATACAAGTCCTGATGGTTATAATTGGACTGAGTATACATTACAGAATGATGTTAATAACATTATAACTTCAGTTACAAAAAGTGTTGTTACCTTACAAAATACCGTAGCACAAGGTAGTTTCTTTATATGTGAACTAAAAGAAACACCTAAGCAAGAGAATTATCAAGGTTACGCGTACACTAAATTAAAAGATGTTATTGAAAACTTTATGGTTGCATACGTTGGTGAAGATAAATTAATACCTAACGTTAAAAGAACTGATGTTATATTTCACGCAAAAAGAGGTTTACAAGAATTTAGTTTTGATACGTTAAAAAGTATTAAATCACAAGAGCTTTCAATACCTGATCAAACATTAAATGTTATTATACCACAAGACTACGTAAACTATGTTAGTGTTAAGTGGATTGATAATCAAGGTGTACTTCACCCTATATATCCAGCTAATGGCTTAACAACTAACCCTTATAGAACACCACTTCAAGATGATGATGGTGATCCAATACAAGATAACTTTGGTGCTAACACACAAGGAACATCGCAAATAGATAAAGCATGGAAAGAAAACAATACAAATTTAATAACTGGTAATTGGAATGATGATTATTGGAGAGGATATGCTAATGACTGGAATGATCCATGGACTTTTAGTAGATGGGCGTATGGTCAAAGATATGGTTTAAATCCAGAAACTAGTCAACACAATGGTTGGTTTACAATAAACGAAAGAGAAGGTAAATTCTCTTTTAGTAGTAACCTCAAAGGTGCTACTATAATCTTAGAGTATGTCTCTGATGGACTAGCTTATGATTTAGACACTAGAGTACCAAAAATGGCAGAAGACGCCTTATATGCTCATATTAGTTATTCTATATTAGCAGGTAGAGCTAGACAACCAGAGTATGTTGTAAGGAGATTACAAAAAGATAGAAGCGCTAAATTAAGAAACGCTAAAATAAGATTATCAAATATTAAATTGAATGAGATAGTTCAAGTAATGAGAAACAAATCTAAAATAATTAAATACTAATGCCAGAAAATAAAAATAGTTTCATTAAGTCTAAAATGAATAAGGACTTGGATGAAAGACTACTACCTAGTAACGAATATAGGGATGCATCAAACATCGCTGTATCCAGGTCGGAAGGCAGTGATGTCGGGGCTTTAGAATCCATACTTGGAAACACATCTGTGTTAACAGCTGTTTCTAATTCAAAAATTATAGGGTATTTTGTAGATGAAACAAATAATTTCATCTATTATTTTTTAACTGATTTTGATGGTAATTTAAGTGAACGCACAGCAACAACCAACGTATGTACAATAAACAGGTTTGACATAAATACAAATAATAACGTTGTTTTGGTTAGTGGTTACTTTTTAAATTTCTCTAAACAATACCACATGTATGGTATAAATTTAATGGAAAATCTATTATTCTGGACAGACAATAGAAACCAACCAAGAAAAATAAATGTTAATACAGCTTTAGGAGACTCTACTTATTATACAACAGAAGATCAAATATCTGTTTGTAAGTTTTCACCATACAATGCGGTTGATTTTATTAACCTTAGATCAACGGCTAATCCTCAACCTGGCACTATGTACAATGAGGGTGGAGAAGTAGATACTGTAAACATAAATGGTGTTGAGTGGAGCAGTGCTAATTTAGCTGTTACATCTTACGCTAACGGAGATAGTATTCCTGAGATAGACAATGCCACAGACTGGGCAGCAGCAACAGATGGGGCTTGGTGTTATTATAACTTTGATTCAGCTAACGGATCTTTTTATGGAAAATTATATAATAAATTTGCGGTGGATAAAGCTAGTGGATTAGCACCACGTGGATATAGAATAGCAAAACTATCTGATTTTACAGCTTTATCTACATACTTAAACACTATAGCTCCCGCAAATCAAGATGTTGGAAAGAAAATGAAAACAAAATTACCTTGGCCAGGTGGAGGCGAAGGTACAAATGATGTTGGGTTTGCTGGTAGAGCAGGTGGAACAGTGAACGCTAGTGGTGCATTCTCTGGAGGACCCACTGCATACACATTAGGAACGTGGTGGAACGGTGACGATATGGACTATCAAGAAGTTCATGGTTCAGGTGTA
>Ga0207896_1000156_pt1 | contig 15062 bp, 14 predicted proteins | sample LinPmetageLP36_FD_184049 | JGI IMG/M metagenome (GOLD analysis project Ga0207896, IMG submission 184049) | Marine viral communities from the Pacific Ocean - LP-36 (SPAdes) | ecosystem: Environmental > Aquatic > Marine > Oceanic | place: Pacific Ocean | collected 2010-06-15 | reverse complement strand
TTCTTCCTGTGAGAGTAGCGACGAAGGACAAGGAACAGTGGGTCAAGGGTGGTGGGAGTCTGAACCCAACATGGGTAGAGTGGCTCATGGGATACCCAAAAGGGTGGACCGACTTAAATCATTAGGTAATAGTTTGGTACCACAGATACCTTACTACATAGGGAAGACAATTTTAGAGGTGATGGCGGATCAGAAAAAAGAAAAATGACTGTGTTAAGTGTGTAATGCTTGTCATATAATTAAAAGGAGGTAATGAGTGGAGAAATTAATTAAAGAAACTTTAGCTATAGCTGCAAAACTCGTGACTAAAGCGGAGAGTAGAAACATGAAGTTAACAAAAAGAATATTAGTAGACGATTTAAAAATGATAAAATTAAACTTAATGCTATTGCAAGATGATATTACAAGACAGTCAAAGTCAGAAAATTAAAATAGTTTTCGGTCCACCTGGTACCGGGAAGACAACACATCTTCTTGGTATTGTTGAATCAGAATTATTAAAAGGAACTCCACCAGATCGAATAGGATATTTTGCTTTTACAAAAAAAGCTGCAAGAGAGGCAGTGACAAGAGCAATGGAAAAATTTGGTTTAGATCGTAAAAGTTTTAAATATTTTCGTACACTACATAGTATGGCATTCTTAATGTTAGGATTAAAAAATGCTGATGTTATGGATGATGATGATTACAAAGCAGCTTCCGATTACTTACAAGTTAAATTAATTAATCCAAATAAATCGGTAGATGAATTAGGTATTTCATTGCCACAAGATCCTTATTTAAAAATAATTGATCAAGCAAAAATAAAAAATGTATCACTATCAAATGAGTTCCTTCGTAATGGTGGGCATATTCAAGGTGGGTTTGAAAAGTTACAGCAAATAGCTGCAGGTTTAGAGCAATACAAAAAGAAACATAGTCGATTTAATTTTACAGATATGATTGTAGAATTTAATAAACAAAAAAACTGTCCTAAGTTTGAAGTTGTTATTATTGATGAGGCACAGGATCTTAGTTTTATTCAATGGCAAATGACAGAGATACTTATTCGTAATTCAAAACGAGCTTACATTGCAGGAGATGATGACCAAGCTATATTTGATTGGGCTGGTGCTGATACAAAAAGATTAGGATTGATAGGTGGGGAAAGAGAAATACTAACACAGTCTTACCGAGTGCCGAGAGCCGTGCACCATGTAGCAGATAACTTGATTAGTAAAATTAATGATCGAGTAAAAAAAGATTGGAATCCAAAAGAAGAAGAAGGAATAGTACAGCGTCATCGTATGCGATTCAATAACCAAATAGATTTAACAGATGGATCATGGTTAATTTTAGCAAGAACTAATTATGTATTAGATCAAATAGCAGATGATTTAAAATACCAGGGATTGTTTTATGAATATAAAAATAGATCTTCCATTTCTGATCGTATGATAAGAGCAATACAAGGATGGAATAATTTAAAAGAAGGAAACGAGATAGATGTATTTGCAGCACAAGATATTTATTATTACATGAGTGGTAGTGGTAATATAAAACATGGTCACAAAGAAGCCATAAAGACAGCGAATGAAGAAATTAAATATAATTACGAATCGTTGGTCGAGAGTCATGGTTTAAATACCAACATTAATACTGAATGGAACATTGCATTGGATAGAATACCAGAATCAATGCAACGTTATATCAATGCAGCATTGCGCAGATCATCCTTTAATACATCGAAAAATATAAAATTATCTACGATTCATGCATCTAAGGGTGGCGAAGCAGACAATGTTATGGTATTAAAAGACTTACCACGTAAGGCAGATTTAAGTCTTGCGCAGAAAAGGGATGATGAGAGGAGAGTGTTTTACGTTGCTACAACAAGAGCAAAAAAATCATTACACATTATTGAAAGTCAAACTAACAGAGAGTTTTCAGAACTATGATCTGTGAAAATATTTTAGATCAAGCGAAAGAATTAGTAGGAGGCGATCGCCAAGAAGACTACGGCGATAAGCTTACCAATCATGAGAACATTGCTGCATTGTGGTCAATTTTCCTCCGCAAAAAATTAACACCCCATGATGTAGCAATGTGTATGGCTTTAGTTAAAGTTGCTAGACTAATGCATGCACATAAACCAGACAGCTATGTAGACTTGGCGGCCTATGCAGCTATTGCAGGGGAAATAGATGAGCGAACGAAGTGAGACAACCCTCTCTTTTCCAAACTCCTAGTGAGTGGGTACCACCAGAAACAGTGCCTGACTTTAGCGGAGCAAAAGAAATCGCTATTGATTTAGAAACAAAAGATGATGGTATAAAAAATGGTGTAGGACCTGGATGGGCTACCAAACAAGGAAGAGTTATTGGTGTTGCATTGGCCGTGGATGGATGGGAAGGATACTATCCTATTGCACATGAAGGTGGTGGTAACTTTGATCAAAAAGTTTTTCTTAATCAGCTCAAACCTATTTTAGAATTACCTTGTGATAAAGTATTTCACAATGCCATGTATGATGTTGGATGGTTAGATGCATTAGGATTAAAAGTGCATGGTAAAATAATAGATACAATGATTGCTGCACCTTTAGTAAATGAAAATAGATTTAATTATTCTCTTAAAGATTTATCAAAAGAATATGTTGGTGAAACAAAATCAGAAGCTTTGTTGTATGAAGCTGCAAAAGAATGGGGTGTAGATGCAAAGAGTGAGATGTGGAAACTACCACCGATGTATGTTGGTCCTTACGCTGAACAAGATGCTGCAGTTACTTTAAAGTTATGGAGAGCATTACAACTAAAAATAACTCAACAAGAGTTAATAGATATTTTTAACACAGAATCAGAATTGTTTCATGTTCTATTCGCTATGAAAAAGAAAGGAGTGCGCATTGACACAGAAAAAGCAGAACGTATTAAAAAAGATTTTGAGAATTCAGAGAAGAAGATATTATCTGGCTTATATAAAGCATGTGGTTTTGAGGTGGAGATACTTGCTCCATTATCAATTGCAAAAGCTTTTGATAAACTTAAAATAAAATATAATAGAACATCAACAGGCTTACCCAGCTTTGATAAAAACTTTTTATCAACTCATTCTAATCCGTTTGCACAGAATATAGTGAAAGCAAGAGAGTTAAATAAAGCAAGAACAACATTTATAGATTCTATTTTAAAACATTCTTATCGTGGTCGCATACATGCAGATGTAAATCAACTACGTTCAGAGACAGGCGGTACAATATCAGGAAGATTAAGCATGCAAAACCCTAACTTGCAGCAGATACCAGCTCGTAATAAAGAAATAGGTCCTAAAATAAGAGAAATCTTTGTACCAGAAAAAGGTGAGGAGTGGGGATGTTTTGACTATTCACAACAAGAGCCTCGTCTTCTTATACATTATGGAGCCCTAGTTAGTGAGTCAACTAAATGGGATGTTGCTTCTGTAGAAAAATTATTAAATGATTATAATAATAAACCAGACACTGATTTTCATCAAGTTGTTGCTGATATGGCAGGCATAGATCGTAAACAAGCCAAGACAATTAATCTTGGTATGATGTATGGTATGGGTAAAGGTAAACTTGGATCTCAATTAGGATTAGATAGAGAAGATGTTGATGATATTTTTAAACAATATCATTCTACAGTTCCTTTTGTAAAAGTATTAACAGAAGGCACGATGGGTAGAGCACAGAAAATGGGGTTCATAAGAACAATCCTAGGACGTAAATGTCGTTTTGATTTATGGGAACCATCTTCTTATGGTATTCATAAACCATTATCATTTAAAGATGCTGAAGCAGAATATGGTGGTATGAATAGAATACGACGTGCTTGGACATACAAAGCTTTGAATAGATTAATTCAAGGATCCGCTGCTGATCAAACAAAGAAAGCAATGATAGATGTTTTTAAAGAAGGTATTACACCTTTAATTCAGGTACATGATGAGTTAGATATTTCTGTATACTCAGAAGAACAAAAGAAAAAAGTTATTGAGATTATGCAAAGTGCTGTTCCGTTAAGAGTTCCTTGTAAAGTAGATTGCGAGATAGGTGATTCGTGGGGCGAGATCAAGTAGTAGATAAACGTTGTACACGTTGTAATACGTATAAACGTTTAGAACAATTTGATAGAAAAAAAGAAAATAAAATAGATGGCCGTAAGTCTTGGTGTAAAGTTTGTTCAAGTAGGCATAATAAACACGTTTGGACTAACGGAAAAGGAGACAGAGATAAAGCTGCCATAAGTGCAGACCCTCGTAAATTTTTTAATCATTGGTTAAAAGATGCACAAAATAAAAAAAGTAATAGAAATAGACACCCTGTTGATCCTAATTTAACTGTAGAGGATTTATTATATTTGTTTCAAGAACAAGAATACAAATGTGCAAAAACAGGAATACCTCTTACACATTTAAAAGGACAAAGAAAAGTCAACACTAACGTATCTGTTGATAGAATTGATAACAATCTAAAGCTTTATACAATAAGTAATATTCAACTTGTTTGTTATAGATACAACCTCATGAAAGGTGATATGACAGAAAAAGAACTTGATAAGTGGTGTAAAATAATCTTATCGTCTTCTAATGATTAAAATGTTTGTATTAGTAATAAGCCTATGGGGGTATAATGGCAGTACCTGGGTATATACAGGTAATCAAATGGCGTTAAAAGAATCAATGACTAAAGAAAAATGTGAAGAGATTGTTAGTAATTGGCAAAAATTTGAAATGAATAAGTATTTTAGGTTCTCTATAGAATGTATAGAAGATACTAGAAAAAATATTTAATCAATAGCTTCGTCTATCTTATCATTAATAGCTACAACATTTGCTTCAATGACCGAGAGCCGTGCGTCTATACGCAGCATATCTAAATCTTTTATTTTATTTTCATTGGCAACGACTCTGTTTACTAACATCCCATAACTGTAGATAACAGTTATACCTGCAATAATAATTGCAGTGATGTTAATTTTCTTAATCATTTTGTCCGAATAAATTAAATAATGATGGAAGTGGTTTATCATCAGCTACTTCAAAAGGAAGTTCAAATCCTTGCGCATATGGAGCAGTGTCTTCGTTAATTGACATAAGTGCTTGTTGTTCTAAATAGTCATTAACTGCTTTTTGAACGAGGGGAGTGTCATAATCTCTTTCAAAAGTTGCTCTACCAATTCCTATGTTAGCTAAATCTTCATCACTAAACTGCTGTCCATAAGTTCTTTTTGAACCAGCTTCTAATGCATTTGCAGCTTGTGCATTTAATTCTGCTTTCTCATCTTCTGGTAAAAAGAAAGGACTTCTATTCTCAAAAAATTCTGGAAAGTTTTTTTTGTTTTCTTCTATCTGTCGATAGTATTGTTGTATTGCTGATCCATCATTTGAATCTTGTTCTATAATATCTGTATTTGGATCATCTTGAACAGGAAGAATTTGATTCTCGTCGATACCTAGATTTTCTAAAGTGTCTCTAGTTTTTGAAAAATCTGTGCTTTGATCATCTTCTAAATCAGATATAGTTACTTCTCCTAAGGGAGCAGAAAAAAAATCTTGTCTATAGTTAGGATCTCTACTTCTTCCACCAAAGAAAGGTTCTTCATTCATCTCCAAAGGATATCGTACCCCTGGCATGTCTTCTAAGTTGTAAGGTATTTGTTTATTATCTTTACCAAATGCAGCTTTTATTCCTTGAACTGCAAAAGGACCTTTGTTTAAAAAATTTCCAATTGGATACATCTTACCATAGGCATCCTCTCCTGTGTTTTGTAATTTTCTTGTTGGATCTATGAAGTCTTGATCCATTGTTTCTTGAAACACATCAAACCCTGCTGACGTTAAAGGACGTTTGCCATCACTTGTTCTAATATTTCCTTGAACAGTTCCACCGGGAGTTTTTCTTGCTCTTTCATAAGCAAGATCTTTAACAAAATTTTTCTGTCTTGAACGTAAGTTTTTAGCTAAATCTGTGTTACCCTCTCTTAAAGCTTTCTCTACTCGTCTATCAAGACTACCTACACTTTGCTGTAAATTATTTTCTCTTTTATTTCTATCGTATCTATTAGCTGCAGCAATGCCTTTTTCACGGCCTGTACTAGAACCACCTGTTCTTACATCAGCACCACTATTACCACCACTACGTGCTCGATCTCTATTTCTATCAGATATTTGTTGATCTCTTGCTTTATTACCGGCACGTCTATTAGCTACTCTTCTCGCAGTAGCCTGTCTTTTAGCACTGGCTCTGCCTCCTCTACGTGAACTTTTTTTGCTACTTCTTTTTCTACGTCTTGGTGGTGGCATTATGATCTCCTAACTAATGCTTCAGTTATATCAATATCTCCGCTTTTGGCAAGTTGAGATCTATCTCCAGATGAAATTGTTCCTCCTAAAGGAGCAACATTCGGTGCAACAGGTGTTGTAACAGTAGGTGCAGAACTTATAAGAGGTGCTGCATCTGCTGTTTTAGGCCTAGTTGTTAATGGTTCTGATGGTACAATGTTAATTATATTTTCAAATAAACTATTTGGGTCTTCAAATATAGGTGTTCTAGTGAATCCTCTGTATATGTTATTGGTTATTCTTCTTACCACTCTACTGACATCACTTCCATCTCTTGTTCTAGAATTATCTCTCATTGTTTTAAAAGCAAAGTCAGATACTTTTATTGGGGTAAATTGATTTCTTATAAGCTTTCTTGCTTCATTTGAAGAATATCTTTCTCCTACAATTTTTCTTATTTGTCTTTCACTTACACCTAATTTTCTTGCAGCTTCTATTGACTTAAATAACACTTGATCGTTTCTTAATTTTGCGTCATTGGCATTACTATAAGCGTCTACTATTTCTGCTGATGTAGCATCAGCTCTGTAGGCAACACTTGTAAATAGTTTTTTGGAGTTAGCTAAAGCTCTTTTGTTATCAGAAATTTTAAAGTTAATACCATCCTCAACAAAAGGATTCTGTATTCTAAAACCAAGTAAACCAGTTGCTTCATTTAAAAATTTGTACCCTCTATTGTATTGATCTTTTTTTCCGATTCCTGAAAGATACAAACGATGAAATGCTGGTAAAGATCCAGGTGATCCTGTTTTTAAAGCTTCTACCGCAGTAGCAGCTAACTTATTTCCAAAACTATCTTCAGGGTTCCATAGTCTTCTACCATCTCTTGTTTCTCCTCCTCGAAGAAATACATCTCCTAAAAATCCAAAAGCAATAGATTCTTCTATAAAAGGTGAAAGAAATTTAGATGTTGCTCGTAGAGCAGCATCATCAAAACTTTGAAGAGTATTTTGACCTTGATCTCTTGCAGCATCATAACCATTCATTGCTGAACGAAGTGGTAGTGTAAGAATATCGTATGCATTGGTGTGAGAGAAATCAATATAGTATAACTGATTACCTTGTTTAATTGGAATAAGTGTAGAGTCTTTTGACCATTCAGGAAGATACTCTCGCAGTGCATTAAGTTGTTCGTTGGATACACCAGCTACAAGTTGAGCTCCTTCTTGTAATCCTTTACCCAAACCAATACCAAAGGTGGCAACTCCTGCAAGTCTCGTAGTGCCCATACCTACATTACCCTCTATAACTTCTTTAAGTCCTTGCCTTGTTGTATTAATACCTGTTCGTATAATCTCTAAAGGAAAAGATACAAAGTTACCTACAGGCATTCTTCGTAGTGTTTGTCCAAAAGAACCTATGTAATCATAGTTAGGTATATTATTTTTAACTGTATCAGCAGCTTTTAATTTTACAAATTTATCAATACCACTTTCAACATCTTTTGTGGCAGGTCTTAATATATCAGTAAATGCTTCTTCTCTTGTAAGACTAGGATTTACCCTTGCAATTTCATCGCCATATTTATTTATAAATTCTGTAGAGTTTTGATTAAATTCTTTTTTATATGTATTTTTAAACTTACGTTGTTCAGAATAAAAATTTTGTATTTTATATAAATCATCCTCTGCTTGGTAAGCTGTTCTTGCAACACCTCTAGCTTTATTAAATCCAGTTTTATCACCCCATCCACGTAGCATTGTATATATCTTACCTTCTTCTGAAAGATTTTGTAGACCAGCGCTTACTTCATCTAAACTTTGTGTAATCTCTCCCAACCGTGCACTTGTATTTATAATACCTAGCTCTTGTAACTCTGTGTATTCATCTACATATTTTTTATACTCATCAGCATTTTTAAAATACTTTCTACCCATGTCAGATTCAATTGCACTTTTAGATCTAGCCGTTACTAATTTATATGCTCTTCCAAAATCTTCTGCAAAACGAAGTGGGTTTTGAAAAAAGTTACCATTCATTCCTGTAAAAGATGCTGCACTAATAACGTTACGAGCATGTGTTATAGGTGATAGAGTTGTCTTTGCTTCTTGTGTAAATGCTTTTGGTCCAAGAAAAACTTTATAATATAAAGATGCTAAAGTATCAGCATTTTGTTTTGAATTACTTATATTTTTTAACGCATCTGCAATTTGTGGTGTTGTTTTATAACCATTTAAGGGACCATCTGATATTATAGTAGAGCCAAATTCTAATCCACCTTCACCTATTGGAGTAGTAGCCGATGTAAATTCATCACCTTCTTTAGCAACAGCATCACCTTCTGGGACTTTCTTTTTAAGCATCTTAGGTGATTCAAAAAAGTATTTACCTTTTCCTTTTTTAAGTAATGTATTGAAAAAGTTTGTATCTGCAATGTATGTATTTATTTTAGCAGCAGTTCTCATATATTGTTTAATAGGATCTTTTACTTCACCAAGTAGTTCTCTAAGTTCACCTGGTATTTCATTTCTTACTTTTTTTATTTCACTATCAAACTTAGCAACTCTTGCTATTGCGCCACCCAAAACATCTTCTTTATTTTCTGCTAATAAATTTTTTATTTCTAATTCAACCATATCATCAGACATACCTGGATTATTATTTTTTATATATATTCTAGCTTTATCTTTAAGAGCTTGACCTTCTGGTGTATTATTTAAAGTGTTAAGCCATTGACCTCTTTCCGTTTTACTTCCATATAGTCTGTAGCTTCTTGTCATGTACTCACCTATATTATTGGCTACAACATTTTGAAATTCTTCTCCATTTTTTAAAGTAAAGCCGGGCATTTCAGAAAGAGAACCACTCATTTCATCAATAGAGTTTCTTATTTTTTTTATGTAAGGTAATAATTCTGATGGTATGTTATAGCCCTTCATTGCTTCTTCTAATTCTTTAGTTGACATAGGAGTTTTGTCTCCTGTTTTAACATTTACTTTTTGTTTAAATTTTCCACTTGTTAAAAAATCATAGATACTCTCCATCATTTTTTCTCTTCTTCTCATACCAAGTTTATCCAATTGATTTATAGCGCCCCCTATTCTAGGATCTATTGCTTGCTGTACAGCTTTTTCTAAATCAAGAGTTTCAACTCTTACTTTTTCAGCAACTTTTCTAAGTGTATTTATTTTTATTCTATTAGCTTCAAAAACATCTTGAGGTAGATTACCTCTTGCACGAAATGGTGATAAAATGTTTTTATCTACCCATCGTAAAATATTATTTTTATTAAATTGAAAACCTTCATCAATAGATTTTTCTTTTAAAACATTTTTATTTAATGCTTCATCAAACTCTAAAAATTGAACATTGTTTTTATTAACACCTATATGTTTCAGCATACCTGTAAAGGCAGGAGCGGAGCCTTTAAATAACGCTTTTCCTGCAGGAAATACTACGTTATCAAATAATGTAAAACCAAGTGCACCTTCTACACCAAACTTAAATTTATTTTTTAATCTTCTAGCTGCAAGTTCACGACCTGTCGCATTTATATCATCTGTCTTATCTGTTTGTGTTGGACCCATACCAATAAGATCACCTAATGTGCCCATGTCACTTGTTGCTGCAGCAGTTTCAGCACCACCTGCAAGCACTGCTTTTGTTACATTTGGTCTTCTAGAAATAAAACTTGTTTTACCACCTATGTTTCTAGCTTTAATTAATCCGTTGGCTGCTTTAAGTGCAACACCCCCGGGCACACCAAACTGTGTTAGTACGGAAGTAACTGTACCAGTCCATGAGTCGTCGGCCTTGTCTTCTAAAGCTTGTAAAATTTTATTCTCATCAAAATACTTTTCTACTTTTCTTGTTAAGTCAGAGCCTACACCAAGATCAACAAGTATAGTTCCAAGACTAAGTGTTCCTTCTACTAATTTAAAAGCACCTTCACCAACACCTGCAGCACCTGCAGTTATCGGATCAACAATATATTTTTCAATAAAACCTTCTTTATCATCTTTAGGTGTACGAGAAGTAGAATTAAATTTATTGTTTGTTCCAATAGGCTTATCCACTTCAATTGGAAATCCAAACCTATCAACTTTTTTATTGTTTATTATAGGTGTTTCTTTTGATTCACTTTCTCCTAAAACTGGAAATCCAAATCTATCTGTCTCTGTAACCATAGGTTACTCTCCTTTATGGTATTCTACCAAATTTACCTGTTTCTAAATCATAAAATCTAGTGCCACTTGGTAAACTCTCTATTAATTCTTGTCCCGCTTGACCTTTTGGTATTTCAACAGAGTTATAAGCATTATAAGAATCATTAATGTACCGTTCATAAAGTTTTTCAACTGGTGTAGGTTTATCTACTAAAGTTCTTCCATCTTCTTTATAATTCACAGATTCAATTTGAGCTCTAAGTTCGTCACTACTTTGAATGTCTGCCATTGTTTTAGCATAGAATTCACCTGGACTTAAATTTCTTGCACTTGCTTTTATTTTTTCTTTGATTATATCTGCTGCAATTGCTTTCTCATCAATCTCACGATCTTGAGCTTTATCATAAGCAGATACACCAGACTCTATGCCAGCTTTCTTAATACTTGCAGCACGATCCATTAAATCATTTCCTAGTTTAGCAAATTCTTTTAGTGGTTCTTTTGCAGACTCTGCAATACCTTCTACTAAGCTACCTCTTTTTGTAGCAAGGTTTAAACCAAACTGTACCATGGCATTATAGCCTGCAGTCTTTGTTCTTTTTCTTGTGTCATCACCAATGTATTTCTCAAATAAATCTATACGTTCTTTAATAAAGTCATCTAGTTCTCCAGATTTAATTTGATCACTTGTCATTTTAGCATCGTCTTTAGGTTTTTCTTTAGGTTTTACAGGATCTGGAACCGTGTCTACTGGACCACCTGAACCTGCGGGTGGAGTATTAGCACTTTGTTCAGCCTCACTTGTTAAATAATCATAAGCAAAAGGTGCTGCTGTTGCTGCAGTTATTCCTGTTTGTAATGCTATATTTGCTGGGTTTGTACCTCCTATACTAAACATAGGTTTATTTTGAAATTGAGGAGGAGCATTCCTACTTGGTACCTTAAAATTAATTGCTCCTTTACCAGTCGTTGGTCCAGGCACCTTAACTATTTTTGAACCTGGTCTAAAATAATTTCTAATAGCACCCAAACCATATTTAATAGCTTTACCTGCAGGTTTAGCGCCGTATCGCATTGCATATGGTGCTGCAGCCCTTATACCTTGTAATCCCATTGGTACTAAAAAAGCTACCATTAACTACCTCCAAACAAGTTAGATAAACCACCCGCACCTTGACCAAATTGACCCATAGCTCCTAGTCCTGCAATACCAAGTCCAAGTGCTTGTGCATATGGATTAGTAGCTGGTTGTTGAGTATATTGAATACTGCTACTTGGAGTGCCTCGTAATATATCACTAGCAAAACCAAGTCTTCTAAATGGTTCTTGTTGTGCTTGAATTTGTTGTTGTCTTTGAGCTTCTAACATTCCTTGGCCTAATTGTTGTTGCATACCACCTACACCTAGTAGTGATTGAATATCTGCTTGGCCTAATTGTTGACCTAATGCACCAAGTCCAGCTTGAGTTTTACCTAGACTAGCTAAGCCTTGACCTGCTTGACCAAGTGTTTGTGCCGCTTGTAGTTGTCTTCTTTGTTGTGACTCTTGAGCACCCATCGCTGCACCTTGTGCTTGTTGATAGTTACGGGACATGTCTTCAAAGATACGTCTTGATTTAATATCTTGTAAATTTTTACCTAGCTCTGCTTCTTGAACACCCATACGTGAGCCTCCAAAAGCACCTACCTTTTGTGCTTGAGAAGCTAAACCTGATTGAGCAATCTGTGCTTGCTTATCGTATTCAGCTAATGCTTGATTTGTAACTTGTTGTTGATATGGGTCCATGAACGCTTGCGCTGAACTTGGATCATATGCTTGTGTTGCTCCTAATGCTTGACCAATACCACCTGTTAAAGCACCTCCCGCAAGACCAGTAGTGCCCATAGCCTGTTGTAAAGCGGGTCCATAAGAACCTACTTGTTGCGATGCTAATCCAAAAGCTTGTTGTTGTTCTGGAGTAAAACCTGCAAACTGATATCCTGGAACCTGTTGAGCAATGCCTGCTCTACCTAGTTTACGTAATTGAAAAGCTTCTTCTGTTTCGCCTGTTTTTTTTACAGCATTTGGATCACCAAATACGGATGCAAGTAATTGCTCAGATCTTTTTTCAATATATGGAGCTTGAGCCTGTATCTGTGTAATTGTATCTTCAGCCATTATCTTTTGCCTCCATATTTCTTCTGTAAACTATAAAGGAATTTTGATCCTCTGTCTCTAGTATCTTGTTTACCTGTACCACCCATTGCTTGACCAAGTCCTCTTACAGTTCTTGAATTAATAACAAACTCACCATCACTTAACATTGCTGGTATGTCATCACTAGTCTCGGTTCCCGGTCCAGCTATCTTACCATTCTTACGAGGAAACCCACCTTGTCTTAAACCTAAAGTTTTTAAACCATTTACTTGTCCACCCATTGCTTTGCCCATTAAACCGGGTCCATATTGAGAGAAAGGAACTACACTAACACCACCTACAGGTGCATCACCTATGTTAGTAAAACCTGGTACCTTACCATATATATCTTCACGACTCGGTCCTTTGCTTTCTTCTTCCTGAGAAGCAAGAAGCCCTGTTAATCCTGCGATAGTTCCTGCTGTTGTTAAAGGATTAGCTTTTGCAAAATTCATTACTGATCCAAGAACACCTGGTTTTTTTACTGCACCTTTCATTATTGCATCTTTAAGTGCAATTTTATTGGCGACTGCATTACTGCCTGAAGAAGCATTAAGAATGCTTGATGGCACTGCTGTTCCTCCTGCAGCCGTTCTACCAAATAGTCCACCTAATCCTTGACCGCCTTGAAGACCACCAAATTTACCAAGAGCTCCACCTGCTAGTCCAGATAATGCCGCAAATTTAAGAGCATCTTTTGGACTCTTGCCTGCAATTAGACTACCAAGACCACCACCTAAAGCTGAACCCAACATAGGTCCACCATATAAAAAGCCTAGCCCTGCGCCAATAATGGGAGCTGCTTTTTTGGCAGCTTTAAAAATCTTCTTTAGCATGTTCTCCTTTTGCAAATCATGATTGTTGTATAGTGCAAGGAGGCTGCCCTTGTAATTAAGCCAAAGTATTTAATCCTATATTTATAGGCAAATATTTGCTATATGACAATAGATATTTAAAAAGAATGAAAGGGATATCATGTCAACAAAAGTAAACTTTAATGCCATAAGACCCTTTGGTCCTACTATTTTACAGGGGCAGCTACCAAAAGATCTTATTAAAATTTTAGATGACGAAGCAACAAAACTATTAGAAGTTGATGCCTTAGCTAAGGAATGGGATCACTCAATGCATCTAGCAGGTAATGTTAAACAAGAAGTACGTTACCCTCCTAATTTTTTAAACTCACTTGAATTTTCTCCAATTTTAAATGCACTACAAATTATCGTTGAACAATACATTTCAATACCTCCTGCTTCTGACACTATAAGTGTAAAAGATGTAGAAACAATGAGTATTTCAAGTATGTGGATTGTATCACAATTTGCAGGCGACTTTAATCCTATGCATGTTCACGATGGTGAACTATCAGGTGTTATATACACAAGAATACCAAAAGATCTTAAAAACGAATATAAAAAAGAAGATCATTATCCTTGTGTAGGTGATATACATTTTATGTGTGGTCAAGCTGCTAAGTTTTCAGGCAATGGTTTTCAAGCCACTCCTAACGTTGGAGATATATTTTTGTTTCCAAGTTGGTTATCGCATGCAGTATATCCATTTAGAACACCAAACCAAGAGCGTAGGTCAATGTCATTTAACGTTGAGTTAAAAAGAAAACCTTAGTGTTAAGAGCTCACAAAAATAATAAAAAAGATAATTTTATTGCTGGTTGGTATATCGAAGATTCTTTAGTTTGTGATAACATAATAAGATTTTTTAATAAAAATTCTAATTATATAGACAGAGGAGCGATGGGTGTAAAAGGTCAAATAGATTTAAATAAAAAAAACTCTTTTGATTTAGGTCTTGATAGTGATGACAACAGAGAACCTTTGTTGTCCTATAAAGAAAATTTATCTAAAATTTTAGAATTGTATAAAAATAAATACAAAATGTGTAGTGAACAACAAAATCAATGGGGTTTATATGAAGGATATAATATACAAAAATATCCTAAAGAGGGAGGTTATCCAGCTTGGCATTATGAAAACACAGGATACGAGTATAGAATTAATAGACATTTAGTTTTTATGACTTACTTAAATGATGTTTTAAAAGAAGGCGAGACTGAGTTTATGTATCAAAAGATAAAAATAAAACCAGAAAAAGGATTGACATTGATTTGGCCTGCTACTTGGGAATACACGCATCGTGGTAACATTTGTTTCAATCAAGAAAAATATATTATAACTGGGTGGTATTCGTATAAAGATGTTTGATATAGAAAAAACACCCATGGTCCGTGTGACGTGGCTCGATGCCCGTGATACAGAAACAGGTTGGCTAGATATAAAAGAAGTGATTGGTGCTCCGTTGGCCGTGTGCCAAGAAGTAGGATGGATGGTACATAATGGTCCACAAAAAATAATTATTATGAGATCATACAGTAAAGATAAAGATGATATTACAGGTGGTGGTGCCATTGCCATACCTAAA
>Ga0207896_1000155_pt1 | contig 15123 bp, 26 predicted proteins | sample LinPmetageLP36_FD_184049 | JGI IMG/M metagenome (GOLD analysis project Ga0207896, IMG submission 184049) | Marine viral communities from the Pacific Ocean - LP-36 (SPAdes) | ecosystem: Environmental > Aquatic > Marine > Oceanic | place: Pacific Ocean | collected 2010-06-15 | reverse complement strand
CTCTAAACCGCCGCCTAGCAATAACCGCCCTAGCCAACTCATCTTGCTTGGCTTTTCTGGCATTTGCCATCTCTTGCATACATTGCTGATACAAGTGTCCGTTACCAGACACAATGAACAGATCTTTAACCTCTTGCATGGTATCTGCAATTTGCTTACGAGCTAGTGCTGCTTTGATCGCATCAGCTTCGGACAACTTGCCTGTGTTCTGCGCTTTGGCTAACTCTACCTCTGCGCCACCGAGCTTGCCGAGAAAGACCCCAATGGTACTCAAATCGTCCGCTGTGCCTGCTACTTGTTTTAGTGCATTTGAGGCCATATTGACCCCTGCAACTATCGCGGAGATTTCAGCAATCATTTTCTACCCCATAGACAGCAATATCGGTATTAATACCGACCCTAGCACAACAACGTAAACGCCCCAGATCATGTTCTCTAAACGGTCAAACCTCTTAGACCCAGACTCCAAACGCCGTTCAATATTTTCGTACCTCAAGGCGCATTCACGCTCATGAGTATTTATTTCTTGTAAAGCCTTATCGCTCTTGTCCAAACCGTACTCCTCTGACAACGCCAGATAACACATTATTTCTTAGTCTTTTTCTCTAACGTGCGCTCAAGGCGCTTTGCTTGATCGGCGTGGAGCTTACTTGCACCTTTAAGTTCTTTAATCATCTTGCGCTTCTGCGCGTCAGTCATAACACCCATAATTAGTCCTTGGCCTTGCCGATGTTTAAAGCTAGTGCCTCAACTACGGGATATATCCATTTAGCAAAGAAGGCATCATCTTTCGGTGTAGGTGTAGCAGCACAAATGGCACTGGCTATTACCGACAGCGTAGTCAGTGTCGTTACGATTTCAATTAAGTCCATTAGCTTGCCTCTGCTTCTTCAGCTTCTTCAACAGGCTTAACCCCTTCAACAATGGCTCTGGTGTAGGCTTGCAGGAGAAGTTCGCGCTCATTGGTCTGCATTTTTAACGTAGATATTTCACGGCGTAACTCGTTTACACGGGCTATGTTTGCCTGTGTTGATACGTCAAGACCGTCAAAGTCGTACTCTTCGTTGTCGATTATTACTGTATTTTCTTCGCTCATTTTAGCTCCTAATGCGGTTGTTCGTTCTGGACAGGCCAGCAGTTTAAGTTAGCTGCTACGGTACGGCGCTCACCGTCACCTTGGAAGGGATAGACCATGTGTTGCAGCCAACTCGGAAAGAACAATAACTTACCTACTTCGGGCTTCATAACCACGTTCTGCGTAGGTCTAAGGCGCTCTTTGTCCCATGTGGCACTTTGCCCGTAGTTAAAACAAATGTACCCGTCAGACGCGCCAGAGGCGTTGTATAGGTTATACGACTCACTGCCAGCGGCAGGTTGAGCAAGGATCTGTTCTGGAACCTTAGTCCACGTTGTACAGCTAACGCCCATAATGGTTTTGGTGCCGTGATCGTGGATTGGATTGTAATCGCCAGCATAACTATGCACTGACCAAAGCTCATCCATCTCCACGTTACGGTTACCATCTAATTGCTGGCCCGTATTAGCCATAAACGCACCGATGTACTCGGCACCCATGCTCGTTAAGAACTGAGAGAACTCTGCTAAACGACCATCTTCGTGATCCATTACAAGCTGTTCGCCGTTACCGATCTGGCCTACTAGCGTATGTGCAGCAGAGATACGATCATTCTGGTGCATCAGTTCGTCTAAGTAGTCATTGATGTTTGTAACCATATGGTCAGGCACAGTTGTTTCCATCAAAAACAATGACGGTAACGGCATCATACGATACTGAATCTCAGACATTAAGCAGCAGGGTCGTATGCGTTTGCAGTTTTTATGGCTGCGTTGACTGTACTCATATCCTCAGAACCCCAATCATCTAGGCCCACCATCGCCTCAAGATACCCACAGCTACGCAGAATACGTTCTTGCTTTTCAGTGTTGGTGTGGTCGTTATAAAACTCATTTTTTGCATCTAGGACGCTTTCAATTACGTTCACGCTATTCAGCATTGCTGAGTAGTCTTGTGCGATTTGATCTGTTTCTCTAGTCATTGTTCTATCCTTCTAGTGCCGCTATGCGGTCTGTTAGTGCTGTGATTAGTGCGCTTTGTTCTTGGATGGATTTCACAAGCATTGGGATGAGTGCTGCGGGTGCAACTTGCTGCGTACCGTCTGGGTCTTCATGCCAAATGTTATGTCCATCTACAACATCAGAACGAGCATCAATCGCAGACTTTATTTCTTGTGCTATAAACCCGTGATGCGCCTTACCTTCGCCGTAAACTGGATCAGAAGAATCTGCATCGTACTGTGGCAGAGTATCTGCAACAGCGTTTTTAGCGTTCCATTTGAATGTAACAGGACGCAAGGCATTAATAAATGAAAGCCCTACCGTAGAATTTGTAACATCTTTCTTCAGCCGCTCATCAGAAGCAGCGGCCCATGAAGTGTCTGAGCCATCTATATTGATAGTGCAAGAACCACTGGTCGTTTGAAATCTGGCTGTATTAGCTCCAGCACCTGTTCCATTGCTTCCAATGAGAATCTCATTGTTTACACCAACCGCGCTTGCATTATTATTATAACCAATAAAAGTGCATCTAGTTGACGTAGTATTATTGGCGCCTCCAAAACTACCAAGAAGAGTGTTCTGAACGCCCGTGGTGATTTTAAGTCCTGCTGCGTATCCCAATGCTGTGTTGTGAGACAGGGTGGCTGTGGTGAAGTTTTGATCTCCTAAAGCGGCTCCACCAACAGCAACACTTCTACTGCCTAAAGTGTCAGTGGTTAAAGCACCTGTACCTAATGCTGTATTAGAATCAGCATCAGTAAGCGCATCACCTGCAAGGGAACCGAGTAGGGTGTTCTCAATTCCCGTGGTGACTGCGACCCCTGCGCTATGTCCAACTGCCGTGTTGTGAGAATCTGTAGCAGTAGTGAAGTTTTGAGAGAACAACGCATCTTTGCCTAAAGCCGTAGTGTGACTACCTAATGTGTCGGTACTTAAGGCTGAATAACCCAAGGCAACATTATCATCAGCATCAGTAAGAGCGTCACCTGCAAGACCACCAATGAGGGTGTTAGCGATTCCCGTAGTGACTGTTCCACCTGCATTATAGCCAACGGCTACATTGTAAGTATTTACAGCAGTAGTTTGATTTGAAGAAAAAAGAGCAGCGTAACCAACAGCGGTGCTATATTGACCCAGAGTATCTGAGCTTAAAGCTACATAACCAACTGCTGTGTTTCTTGCCCCCTGAGTCAAAGCATCCCCAACTTGCGCTCCAATGAGGGTGTTCTGAACTGCCGTGGTGACTGACAAACCTGCATTAGCACCAACAGCAACATTGTATGTATCTGTAGCGGTTGTGAAGTTTTGAGTAAATAACGCTTGCCTACCGATAGCTACAGTGTTTTGACCTTTTGTGTCTGTAGTTAAAGCAGCTGTTCCAATTGCTACGTTTGAAGCTCCTGTTGTCAGAGCATCCCCTGCTAGACCGCCGATGAGGGTGTTCTGAACGCCCGTGGTGACTGCCTGACCTGCATTAGAACCAACCGCTGTGTTGTAAGTAGCTGTAGCTGTTGTAAAGTTTTGTGTGGTTAATGCTGCGTGTCCGATAGCCGTACTATTTGAGCCTAAAGTGTCTGCACTTAGAGCTAAATAACCCATCGCAACATTTGCATCAGCGTCAGTAAGAGCATCACCAGCAAGACCACCAAAAAGGTTATTGAACTGTCCCGTGGTGACTGCCTCACCAGTTTTATATCCGATGGCTACGTTGTAATTTGTGGTTGCCGTAGTAAAGTTTTGACTGAACAAAGCGTTATGACCGATAGCCACTGCTCCACTGCCTAACGTGTCTGAGCTTAGACTTTGTTGACCAATAGCTACGTTATCATCCGCATCAGTAAGGGCATCGCCAGCAAGGCCACCAATAAGCGTGTTGCGAATACCCGTGGTGACTGCATTACCTGCAACATAACCTACTGCGGTATTAAAGGTATCTGTCGAAGTTGCAAAGTCTTGAGTAACTAAGGTGTTATGACCAATGGCGGTAGACTTGTTACCCTTGTGGTCATTAAATAACGCACCTACACCTACAGCAACATTAAAGTCTGCATCAGTAAGGTCTGGCCCTGCAACATAACCTATAATTACGTTCTGAACCCCTGTCGTTAGGTCTACCCCTGCTTGATAGCCTACTGCGGTATTACCTGCGTCTGCTCCTGCATTCAATGTTTTAAGAGCCTCAAAACCAATGGCTGTATTAAAACCATTTGCATCTTCAGTCTTTAGCGCATCAAATCCCACAGCCACATTACCGTCACCAGTAGTCAAAGCCGTACCTGCTTCATCGCCCACAACCACGTTGAAGTTGCCGCCAGAGACTATGGAGTTACCTGCGTTGACACCTAAACGGGTGTTAGAGGTTCCTGCTGTTGCAGTGATAATATCTTCTGCAAAAGTTACATCTGCTGCGAAGTTTGCTGTGCCGTCAACGTCAATAACATCTAGGTTTGCAGTGCCATCAACATCAAGAACGCCTGTAACAGTTAAGTTTCCAGCAAGTTCAAGATCATCCATCTCATAGACGATAGCGCCTGATCCTGCGCCATCCGTGGCTACAATCTTAGTTTGACCAGCAGCAATAACTACGTTTGCGCCAGAGCCTTGAGTAAGCGTCAAAGCGGCAGCGGTTTCGTTACGCATGATCCAAGTATGAGATAACGTGTTAGGTGCAAGTGTGACTGTGCAAGCCTGACCACCACCTGTAAGGCGTAAGAAGGTGCTTCTAAACTGGTCAGTCGCGCCATCTGCCATTGTGATGGTATGAGTTGACGCGTTAGCTACAGCCTCTGCACCGACACCCATTGCCTCTGCAATAAGCTCTAGGTTTGTGTTTGTACTTGTGCCCCAAGTACCGCTCTCATCGCCCGTGGCAATCTCTTTTAAGCGTAAGTCATTAACGTAAGTTGCCATTTAAGCTACCTCTTCCCAATTAGGGTCTTGACTGTCTGAAACAGCCGACCAAGTTGTTGTTTGATTAGGAACGACTTGCCCCCAAACATTTGCCGGAGTAATCCCGCCAGTACCACTAACGCCAATAACAGCAACGTTTGCATCGGCTGTAGTCGATACTGTACCCGCTGCACCTGTTCCTGCAACACCCGTTGGAACAAGAGTGTTATTCGTAACCAGTGATATTGCACCGAGGGCAGACGTTCCCGCCACACCAGTAACAGAAACATTGGCTTCCGCATCGACAGTAACAGTTGTAACCGCGCCTGTGCCAACAACGCCCGTGACGGCAACATTTGCTTCGGCATCAACCGTAGGAATAGTGACCGCGCCCGTACCGACAACGCCTGTAGGGGTAACATCAGCCGCCGCCGAAACCGTAACAGTCCCGATACCTGAAGTGCCTGCGACACCCGTGACAGTAACTGGGAGTGTTTCACCCCATCCAGCTTCGCCCCAAGTACCTCTGCCCCATCCGCTAATAGCTGCCACACGTTATGCCCTATGCGATGCGAATGATCGCGTTGGATGCGTCCGCGGTGGGAAACTGAATGGTAAAGTCACCAGCGGTAGAAGTCTTATCTCCTCCGAAATCTAAAGCACATACGCTAGGATCGCCAGATAAAGCCTCACCGTAAATCAACGAACCCCTTGCTGTAACCGTGACATTTGAGAAGGTAAGGTCCGCAAAGTCGGCAAGAGCAGTAGTACCACTAGCCACGGGGGTTATAGACGTTAAGAACGCACCCTTTGCAGTGTAGTTTGTACCACTGGTTTCATTAGAACTTGTGTAAGCAGTTGTTGCTGCACCTAAAGATGCGGAACTGGTATACAACGCAAGTTTATACTGGTCACCAGCAGCGGTGAAATTATGAACACCTTTTAAAATTTCAACTTTAAAACTTGTGCATAACGCGGTTGTGATAGCCATTATAGCCTCCTAATTATATCAGCCATATCTTTATGGCCTTGACGTTCAAATTCAGCGGTAAGGGTAGTCCTATCGCTCTTAATTGCTTCCTTAATGTAATGCAAAGCCGTAGCTCTAACCGCTTCTTTAAACTCTTCTGCTTGTTGAGCAATAGAAGGATGACAATTACCACCAACACTTACAATTCTATCAGCTATTGTTTGCGCCCAAAACTCAGGGTCATGGCCTTTATTGTTCGTAGTTGCTACTAATACGTTGCCTACTTCTAACTTTGGCGCTTCAAAAAAAGCCACTTACGCACCCCTACTTATGTCATAACGGTACTCATCGCGAGAACCGTAGCCCTCACCCAAAGCTTTTAATCCCGCAACTGCTGCGCCAAATCTTTGCTCATACTGCGCAACTTCTTCGGGGATTTTTAAAAACGTTGCGGCTTCGACCAAGGTTCCGTAAAGAAGCGCATCGGGGCCATTTTCGGACAGCCATGTTGTTCCGCTTTCAGCACCCGCTGTTAAAGATGCTGGTCTAAATTTGTAATGAAGCTCAAAGCTGTAGGCAGAATCCGGCGTTGGCGCTACGATAAATGTAGAATCATCAAACAACGCATAGTACTTGGGTTCGCCAGTTGTAGAAGCATTTGGCGTATATGCTCGTATAAACGAAACCTGCTTTAAAAATAAATAGTTGTATTCGTCATTTGCAATTACCGCCAAACTATACGGCGCAAGAAAATCAGATGGGGTAGATACATACGGATTACTTGACGTTGCAGACCCTGTAACGTTTTTACGAAAAAACGGTAGTTCAATGTTTTTAAGAATACGTTCTTCCGCTTCTTTTATGAACGTAGGTAAGTCTGCTACAAACGTTGTTTCAGACGTTTCGCAATAATCTTGTACGGTAGATTTTAATGTTGCTAGTGTAAAACTCATGTTATCACCACAGTTACCTGACCTACTTGACCCGAACCTTTTACGGGTACAAATGGGAAATTGTCAATTGTTGAAACACCTACTGAAACTACAAAAGGTTCTATGCGATCCGGGCGAGGGTTCTTTAAAGCTTGCGGGTCATCTATATGGCGTGTTGGAAACAATTGCGGTTGTTTTGGTTCAAACTCATCAAACCCAACTAAATTACCGTTCCACTCGCGTTTCATGCGATTAAGCTTGTATCGAAAACCAGAGCGATCTGATATTCCGTAAGCATTTTTTCCAGACGCAAAGCCAGACACGATTAAAGCCCGTACTGGTATGAAGGAGGACTTATCTTAAAGGATGCCCTATCACGATCTTCTTCCATTGCCCGAAGCATTTCTTCTTCGTAAATAGCTTTAAGTGGAGCCATTAGTTGAGGACTACGCTTCATAGAAAGATAGTACGCAAGGCCCGCCGCCAAACAAGGGTAAAACCTAAAAGGTATATCTACCGTGTTTGTAAAAGCATCCGCATCGTCTATTCGAGTTAGACGATTGAATTTAATAACATCAGTGCTGTTGTCCGGAACCGGCCAGATTTTCAAAACTGGGCTTATTTGCCTATCTAAAAAGAATTGATTAGGGCGACCCGTTTGAGTTTTTGTCGGAATATTTAAAAATTCAGACCGGCTAAGGCGTGTAATTTCAAAGTCGGTTCCGGTTCGAGTAACCACCGCAGAAAGCATATCTATCGTAGATTGCGTGTCCGACAAGTCTTGAACAGCCGAAACAGTGGTTGTAGCGCCACTTGTACCGCCCGTAATCGTTTCATTAAGCGTAAACGATCCTACCGGAATAGTAGTAGCAAAAGACGTGGTTGTAAGAGAGCTAGTTATAGAAGCAGTAGCACCACTTGTACCGCCCGTAATCGTTTCACCCACAGTGAAACTGCCCGTAGCCGCTACGGAAAGAGTTAACGAACCCGAAGGATACTCACTGATTCCGGCGGCAAGCGTTATGGTAGTTTGCTCTATGGTCCATTGATTTAAACCTCTGTTTGCCCAATCAGCAAACAACAAGTTTAAAGACCTTTTTGCGGTCCTTAGATCATAGCCCGTGCGTACTTCTTGACCACACCGCTCAAACGCTTCTTCAATATATTCAGCGACATCTATTTCAAAATTCTTACTGTTCGATGTTGTCATTGTATAAATTATCAAATATTCGGTTAACGTCCAAACTATAGTCTAAATCAGATTTAGAGTAATGTATGTGCGCCGAAGGTTTAAAATCGGGGGCACCAGAGCCTGTTTCAAACCAAGCCGGATGTGTGACCCGTACTCTATTGTTTGGCAAAGCTACAATATTCCCCGTCCATTGGCCTGCATCTAATAGCTGTAAAACATGCGATTGCTTATGCTGCGCCGGATCATCAGCTATTTCGCTTTCCGTATAATCTACGGTAAACAGATACTTTGCAGGGAACATTTCCCCGTTTATTTTAGCCATCCACGGAGACGGCGTTGCTCTATCTAAAACATACACAGAGTGGTGATTAGAAGAACAGTCCCACGGCTGGGCATCATGTACCGCCATAGGCTCCGGCCATTCTTCCAGAGGAATATCCGCAACAAGAGCGGTCAAAGGCATTCTTGCCCACATTGCTCCGCCATGTACGGTATCTTCTTCTTCACCTTCGGCTTCAATCCCGGTAAAAATAACTTGAAAGCTTAAACACCGACAAGGCATTGTAGTTACCGCAACCACCATTGCATGAAGAAACTCGCCATGAAACTGTTCGTGGTTATGCGTAAATTCTTTTCTGACCCAGCATTTAAAATGCGGGATATTCGACGTTAAGTAAGACATTTTCTATTTCTTTACTTTTCCGCCATTTCGATAACCTTTAGATTTCATTTTACCGCCAGCCGCCATACCCTTGGACTTCATCTTACCACCAGCAGCCATGCCTTTAGACTTCATGGCACCGCCCATAGACTTCTTGGCTACCTTACCACCAGCCGCCATACCCTTGGACTTCATCTTACCACCAGCAGCCATGCCTTTAGACTTCATAGCGCCGCCCATAGACATACCTTTGGATTTAATCTTAGTTGTGCTTTTTTTCTTAGGGGCACCGTTTCCTAAATTAACTACAGACATATCGACCTCACAAATATTTGGTTACTTTTCGACGGCTTTCTAATACCGCACCGCATCCTTTTGCAATTTGTTGACGAACTTCGCCCCCATCTCGCATTCCTTTTACAGTAGCTTTCTTAGTATTGGAAACCACTGTCTTGCCTTTACTTCCGGCTTTTTTCTTTTTACGCGCTGTTGCTGCTCGTTCTGCTTTAGTCAAAGATCGTGCTTTGGCTTCTGGCAAGCAACGGTCTGGATTCTTTTTGTCTGGAGAAGTACCGCATTTCCCAACAATATTGCCTTCGGAGTCGATACGAACCCAGTTTTGGTCACGCCATTTCTTTAACTCACCCATTAGCTTTTCTTCTTACTGCCTTTGGCATAGTTAGGGTCTTTACAATACTTAGAAGCGGCCATGTTGGCATATGCCGAAGGGTATGTGTCAAAGGTTCTTTTTGCCCACGCTTTACCCGCAGGGCAAATCTTACTGCCTTTGCTTTTTTTAGACGCAGCACCACCTTTACGGTAATACGTCAACCCTTTGGGCATGTCCCCGCGTGTCATTACCATGCTTTACAAGACCAATACCGGGCGCTAAATTTATCTTTGGCAGTATCGCAATTATGGCGTGCCCTAAAATTAGAACGTCTAGCGGGTTGATCTTTTTTAATAGACATCTTTGGGTCCCCAAAACGTACTATCTTTATTTCACTACCTTTTTTAGCCAAAACTGCACTTTTCTTAGGTTTATTAGGCGTTCTTTTTGGCTTATTAAAACCCGAAAAGGTTTCACCTCGATACTTTATACGGCCAGAAGGGGTCCGTGTAACGTCTTTAGTTGTCGCCATTTAATCACCTATGCTATGCGTGAAAAACAGTTAAGGTTAAAAAAGTTGATACGGTGTATTGCAAGTATATACCGTCAGTAAACAAAACCCCGTTTTCTGGGATAACTACGTCTCTAGTTGCTGTAGCTAATGCGACAGAACTTATTTTTAGTAGACTTGTGCCTGCTGTTGAGGTGTTCAAAAAATCAACCGTCCCAGCAGTTGCAGTGCTTGTTAGATATGCACCCTTTAGCCTAGATCTACCGGCAAAAACAATATCTGAAGAGTCGCCACTGATACCAGCCTTGACGGTTCCCGCAGGATCTCCGACAGCAGTGATAGAAGCAATGGTCAAAAAGAACTTCGAGCTAGTAGCAACACCTGCATTAGCACCCGTAAGGGATTCTGTCTGCGCAGTGCCATTAATGTCGGTTCCAACAATCGTAAACGATATGCCTGAGTCATTGCCGCCGGATGTGATGGTTAATTTTCTTGCGTTACTCAACGTGACAGAACCGCCACTTGCCAATGCTCCACCGATTACTAGCGCCGCATTATTCGCTACTTGCGCCGAAGCTGAAATGCCATCGTCATCTGCGGCAAGCGTATCTGCGGTAATGGTTACCGCAATTACATCGGACATACCCATAAACTTCTCCTGTAAAGGGGCAGTTACGCCCCCGTCAGATTAACTACGCGATTTGAACGTATTCAATAATGAACGTGAACGATCCCGCTGTTGTAGCATTAACTGTATTAGTGATGTTGCAGAATATGTTACGTGCTGCATCTGTATATTGAACAGAAGCTGGAGCCGTAGTGCCACTTTGCGTCTGAACAACTAAGGTAGTTGTTGTAACGTTGTGTACGACAACAGTTGTACCGCCATCAAGAATCTCATCAGCAACCGCCGCAACAATCTGTGCGCCAGAAGAAGATGTACCAACTTCATAGCCAATATCACCCGTTCCAATAACAGGGGAAACGTCACAAAAGATCTTAATGTCAGTAATGATTGTGTTTGCAGGCTGTACAAAAGTAGCAATAGTAGGGCTGTCACCCGCCGTTGTATTTACCGTAACACCAGAGGCAAAACCAACGTGCTTAACAAAAGTACTGTTTACTGCTGCTGAAAGAGTTGTTGCGCCTGTTACAGCAAGTGTACCGCCTACTGAAGCGTTAGTGCCGTAAGTAGAATTAGTAGTTATCGCGCCGGTTGTTGCGCTTTTGGTAATATCTGAAAATCCGTTCTCTGAGCGTACTGCTCCAGTAAAAGTTGTATTCGCCATGATTATCTCCTGTCGTGGCTAATGTCAGATACGGGATGTACCTGTCAGGGATAAGACAAATATACACAAAAAGAAAAGGGGCAACAAGTGCCCCTTTCTTAATAGCTAGCTCAAAAGAACTAGGCTCCGGGTGTGCCGATAACGGAACGCCAATCAGATACGCCGAACGAATAACGTTCGCGTGCCTTGAAGCGCATGTTACCTGTATCAAAGTCACCTTCCATCGCTGTTTTGATGGGAGTTCTTTGAAACAATTTAAAGCCACTTGGAGCGTCAGTCTTTATGAAGTATGCGTCTGTGTCCGTAAGGAAGTGGTTTACAACCGCTCCTTCTGGAAGCATTCCCATAGACTTCATAGCGTTGACATCGTTGTCAGCCGTGCTTGATCGCAGTGTAGAGTTCATAACTCTTTCTGCAATAAATTGAAGCTCTTTAGGAATTACTAACTTCATTCCACGAACTGCAATCTTTAAGCCACGCTCATCGGTGAAGCCTGCGATATCAATTAGCATCTGCTCAAGAGATGTTTCGTTGAGATCGGCGGCTACGGCCAATACGTTTGACTGATCACCTGAGATTGACGGGTGATCTGATGCACACAATGCCGAGCCGTCACCGATAGGCGAAGCAGTGCTGAACGCATTGTTCAGTACGCTTGCTGCGCGGATTTGCTTGGTTTGTGACATAGATCGTGCCAATGCACGGGTGTAGCGTGCTGCCAGCTTGTCGTAAAGGTTATCTTCAATAGCTTCCTCAGTGATCGAAAAGGCTAGTGCAATAGTTTCATGTGAGTAGCGTGCAGTATAAGTCTCCTGCGCTTGGTCAAATGAAATTGAACCACCTTCAGATTTAACTGGGGCTGTACCAAAGCCAGAAAGCATCACTTCTTCTTCAAACGCTCTGTCCGAAGACTCTTCGTCAAAGATTTCAGAATGCTCTTGGTCGTATCGATCATACTCTAAGCCGAACAAAGCGTTTAGGCCGGGTTCAAGCTCTTTCGCCAGTTGGGCGCGTGTAATAGGCATTGAATTTCTCCTACCTTATATGCCAGTTGTAGTGGCTGTAGTTTGTGAATCGAATCTCGCATTCGGAGAGTTATAGTGTGCATTTAATCGCACAATCAAGCCAATCCCTGCTGAAGCAAAATCACTGTTAGCATCGTCATCAACGATACCCATGATTTTCAACGGCAGCGTAGCTGTAGTTGCGATTGTAGACACGCCTAACGCCGAGTTAGAGCGACCTGTGTCGGTTGAACCGGTTCGAGCAGAAGTGCCAAGACTAGCATTAGCGAATACTGCCGCCAGAGCAGTAGCTCTGTTGGTAATAGATGCGTCTGTAGCAACTTGGAAAGTTTGCATCGGATTATCTGCAACGAGTGCTTTGACAGGAAAATTCGTGTCAACGCTTACGCTGTTAGATCCGGGCCAATAGTTAAGGAAAGTGGGCTTCTTAGTTACAGAATCCACATATTCAACACCAACTAATACACCGAGGGCTTGCGTAGTGCCGCCATCAGTTGCGCCTGCTTGGGCAATTACCCCAGCAGCTAACGGAACAACGATGCCATATTGAAATATAGCGCCTGTGTTATCCGAAGCGATTTCGTATTGAGTTAGACCATTTGAATTTGCGGCTGCTCCTACTAGTCCAATAGGACGAAGCCCGTAAGCAGTTTCTTGATTTGCCATTTAATTGCTCCTAAAAGCGTTACTTACGAGGACCACCAAAAGTTACACGGGATTGACGTTCTGGTTTGTCAATCACCATAGTCGAGTGTGCATTTTCGCGAAGAATGTCCGTTTCAACCGCTTCTATCTGATCTGCGCTCTTCCGTTGGAAGTACTCAGTTCTTTCAGCTACGGTTTCTAGCGGTATTCTTGCTAGCAACAATCCGCCTACACCAAACACGCCTTCATATTTCCCTGATTCTATAGTAGGTGCCTCAAAATCGGGATATTCATCGCGTCTGACTAGTTCATAGCCTTCTCTAATACGAGCAGAAATATTGGTGCGGTCTTCAAAACCACGCACTTCAGCACGTATCCAACGATGTTTATACCCTTCTGGCGCAGGGGGCGCGTCTAACTTAGACGGTGGACTCCAAGGCGTTCTTCTTGCCTTTGCAGCCCGTGATGATTTAGCGCGGGAAGTTCTCTTGATAGCTTCAATTTCATCATTTTGATTATCTGTCATTGTCCTTCCTTCACGTACTTAGCGTACTCTTCGAGTGGCACTCCCAATCTTTTTGCAATGGTAACTTGGCTCGGGGAGAGACGAACCTTTTTACCGCGTCCTGTTCCTTTAGAGCGAGATACTCCCGCTACAGTTTGTCCAGAACGATTTTGTCTTGTTACTTCTTCATCCGGAAACCGGTGAGGAAACGCATTTTTCATGCGAGAATCTAACGCATCATAGTAATCATTACTAGCTGGGTCAAACCCTTCTTCTTGAACTAATTTCTTGTGCAAACCAAAGGCTGCAAACGTCATTGCGTCATCTTCGCCAAACCAATCGTTTTTAGAAGCCCATTCTTCGGCTTTTTGATCGGGTGCGGCTTGTCGAGGGGCAGGTTGGTATTGCGCTTGTGCGGCTTGTTGTTGAGCGTAAGCTTGTTGCTGCTCCGCCTGTGCGGCTTGCGCCGCTCTACTTGCTTTAGCTTGCGCATGTTTATCCGCAGCTAAAGTCAATTGAGTAATTCTTTCTTGAGCCTGCATCTGGCGATCTGTATCACCGGTTTCAATAGCAGACTTTAATTCATCTTTAGCTCGGGCTTGTTCCGAAGTAACTCTATGTCCGTACTCATCTATGTAGCTACGGTCTAAAGTTTGAAGCCTTTGCTTAACATCCGTGTTTTCAGCTTGAATGTTTTGAGCATAGCGTAATGCTTCTTCACGCTCTCTTTCGGCTTCTTTAGCTCTTTTAGTAAGCTGGTTGATGCGTTTTTGAACTGAGTTACTGTATTTCTCATGTTCATCGTCGCTTTCACTTTCCAATACTACGTTCGGTGTACTGGATTCATCCGAATCTTCCTGCTCTAAAATCACATCTTGAGCTTCTTCTGTAAACTCCAGATCTATCTGTCCATCGTCGGCCTCATGGGCCTTTAACTTTTCACTCATCTGCATGTCCCTTAACTATGGTGTATATCGTTAGGATCAAGAATTGTGGCTAAAATCTCATCATCATTGAGAATTCTAACCTCGCTGCCAAAGACAGCGGCATCTTCCCCGTTCAAACGGAATCTAGAACCGGCGTAACGAGCAAAAATTACCCATTTTCGTTCTTCACACCACGGCCCGCGGGGGTACTTTTCTTTATCTTCGTAGGCATCTGGCCCAAGTTTAAGAATGTAACCCACGTTAGTTTGAACAGCGTCTTCTTCTAAAGTCTTAGTATTTAACAAAATACCGCCTTTACTTCGTTTCGGTGCTCGAAACGGCATAATCAAAATCCGCCAACCTGTTGGTTGAGGAAGTCTTTCAATTGCACTTGCTGTAATCAAAGTGGGGTCTAACACGCGCTCCTCTTCGGGAACGTATAGCTTGGATAAATCCAAGGGTTCTTTACTTTCAGACATCCATATATTCCTGTTTGTCTAGCATTTCAGAGAGTTCTACAAGAACGTAATCACAATTGCGGATTTCGCCCATGCACTCCCGATAATGTTCCATATCTTTAACGCCACCCTCTGACATAAGTTCAGAGATCTGGCCCTTGCGATCAAGCAGCGTCTTGCGAACAAACTGCACGATATCGATACCGTCCATGCTAATTATCCTTAATTATCTGACGATATCCGATATTGTCGCTTCTTTTATATGGGAAAGCAAACAAGCAATGCCTTTAACAGCTTGTGTAACGCCCGCCACGCTCCGCAGCACCCATGCCCTTCTTAGTGCCTCGGGTAATCTTACCCATCATGGTGTTAGGCGTTTTTTCTTCCTTTAACTGAGCGTATGGAATACTGCCTTGGCCTTTGATTTCTGCTTT
>Ga0207896_1000154_pt1 | contig 15201 bp, 6 predicted proteins | sample LinPmetageLP36_FD_184049 | JGI IMG/M metagenome (GOLD analysis project Ga0207896, IMG submission 184049) | Marine viral communities from the Pacific Ocean - LP-36 (SPAdes) | ecosystem: Environmental > Aquatic > Marine > Oceanic | place: Pacific Ocean | collected 2010-06-15 | reverse complement strand
ACCAGTCGCAAATCAGGGTACGTAATAGAAGAAAAATATTAATTAAATTTTAACATAAATAATATCTCATGGTATATAAAATGATAACCGATAGAAAGTTACTCATCATTTTATGTATTACTGTAATTGTCTTGATGATCTCAAAATACATAACATCAGAAGGGTATGACTTGAAAACCAACGAAATAAAATTCGGTTGGCGAAACAAAACGACTGACGGTGTTATTAAATGGGTTATTAAGTTAACGGGTGGTAATAGTGACGGTAACCTTGTCGTGTTAGAAACTAAGGAAATAAAAAAAGAAGATGATCCTGAATATTTCAAACCTTTTAAGTCTAATGAAATTATATTTGACGGTAGAGATTTTAGTTTAGATACGGTAAAACAGGGTTTGAAAGTTGATGTTTATTATAACGAAGAATCGGAACCACTTATTACAAAAGCGTTATATTTACAAAAAAATATGTTTAGTATTACCAAAAATCTTATTACAAAACTAAACGAAACTGTTTTCTCGTTTAATCAATCAGATCACGAGTTTCCGGATGGGTTTTATACTATAAAATCCAAAACGGGTACTAAAAAATTCATAATAAATGACCGAGATGATTTTGAGTTTTCAGATAAAACGTATGATGATAAAGAATGTTACGATATATTTTATTTACAAAAACTTCAAAGTTGGAGTAACGAGTTTTATTTAAGAAGTGCGAATAACAATAAATGGACAAAAACATTTAAAACATATGGAGGTTCTATTCCATATAACTATGATTCAAAAGAAATAAAATATTCTTATGGAACAAAAAGTTATCGTACAAATCGTAAATTTTATAGAGACGTCTTTTCCTCGAATGATGGTACTGGATTCAATAAAAAAGATAAGTTTGAAGCTATAAATACAGAGGATGGTTCTTGGCGAGATAATGCTCGTGTATATAAAATGGATGGAAATCATTTGTATAGAATCGAATCTGGAACACCAATAAAAATATCAGACGATGAAATTGTATTAACAAAAGTTACTAATACGTGTACTGTAACTCAAAAGGGGAAAGGGGAAAGTACCGAGTTTCAAAAAACTGTAGGGTGGTCTAACTCAATAGAAACATCAAAATGGAACGAATTTACTATACCCGTGGAGAAGACAAACTACACCCAGAATAAAACGTGTGTGAAAGCATTAATAGACCAAGTTAAGACATATGCTAATTCTGTAGGTACTCGTGTAGAAAACGATTCCTTCTTTGTTAACGCCGAGGGCTTACAGACAAACGATGATGGTGATACCGTTGAAACCTTGTGTAAAAGAATTTTTTACACTACACCTAGGTTTGAAGAGAAAAAAAACGGAGACGCTGGAGAAGAGTTACCAGATTGGGGAACTGGGTGTAGACATAAAGGTAAGTACGATAGAAAGGGGAAAACTGAGGGATGTGAAGGTAAATTTAGCACGGCTGATTTATATTCAAGCCCACCATTCAGAGATTTAATCAAAGAATATCGCATGAAAGAATCTTGTTCAAATAATAGTTGTGGATGGTCTCTAGATTACGACGACGATACTAATCCAAAATTTAAATATATAAAAGAATATGGCACTGATGTGTGTCCTAACGATAGTGATGTGAAAGCATTAAAAGACGCAATAGATACACAGTGTGAAAAAATAACAGAAAAGGGTCTTTGTCGAGCAGAGAAAACAAATGAAACTATATCGTCTAAAATTAAAACTATACAAGATAAGTTTGATACTAAAAAGGCAAAGGCAAAAATTTCATTACACGATCCTACGTCTGTCCTTTTCAATTATGATACTCTCTCACAAGATGGTGGAAAATGGGCAAAGGACCATTTACCAGACTTCAGTAAAAATTTTGATGAATCAATCTGTAACTGGCGAGGATCTGCTATTGAACCTGTAGCTGTGATTGATCCAAGGGCAGGTACGAAAGAAAATTTTTGTGAACCAAAAACACGAGAAGAATTAGAAAAAGTTCTAGAAGAAAAATCAAGGTACTATGCTAACTATATAACGGAAGGTAATGATCGGATGGGTGTCAGAATTGATGAAGTACTGACCAGTGAAGTTGAAAACATTAAAACAAAATGTTCAGCAGCATCTGAGGACAAATGTCTTACATTTAAAAATACAGATTATAATAAAACGGGGTCACGTACAGATGATAATAATTTTTTTGTAGAGCATGTTTATAAACAGAATAACCATAAAGTACATGAATTTAGTGTATGTAACTTGGTTGAATATGAATTTGATGCGGACGGTGAACGTTTCAAAACTTAATAAAAAGATGTTATGGTATCAGGCTAATATTAACTATATTTAAATCTCATAATATATAAAATGATTAATGGTAATAATTTAATTATCATTTTATGTATCATATTAATTGTATTAATTTACCTTTATTATAAAAAACGTGAAAATTATACTATAGACTCTATAGACTTTTCATGGCGTAACGGTAAGGTTGACGGTGTTACTAAATGGATACTTGTTGGTGAATTTCCAAGTTTAGAAGGTGATGGTAAACGAACAATCACAAAAGAGTATACGGATCCATCTTTATTAAAGAATTATACTGATGTATCCGTAAATTTTTTAAAAGATACGTTATTTGATTATAAGATTTCAAGTGGAAACGTAAAATTAACATTATATTACAACACGAAAGGAGTTAATAATGAAGTTGGGTACAAAGAGTTCCTTGTGAATAAAGATGAAATTTCTTTAAAAAAGTCTCAAATTACAAAGGTCGAAGGACCTGAAATAAAATGGCCTCTCCAAGGGGCTGATAACTTACCCGATGAAGGATGGTATCAGATAAAAGGTGGTTTTTTCACGGCTGATTACCCTCAACGTGTGACTCAAGATTACTATTATTATGTTGATGAAGATAATAAAGTAAAAACGGCGGGTAAAGATTGGAATTCCACTAACTATATTCCGGGTATAAGTATTAGTTGTTCGACTTTATTTTATTTAAGTTATAAAAATACATCAGAAGACCGTGGTAAAGATGGTAATTTTCAGTTACAAACGGTCATGGGTCAAACAATTGATAGTGATGCACTAAAATGGTGTATCATTGGCGAAGACAAATCTATAACGTGTTCGGCTGTGTCAAAACCAGACAAGGCTTCTTTTAGATTATATACAGAGAAGAAAGGGGTTGTGCCGAGAAGCTGGTTTTCACCTAAACAACCTGATTTTAACATAATTGGTAAAAATCCAACCGATGAAAATGAAGAATATTGTAAAGTTGGTAATGAGTCGAAAGCTATGCATTATTGTAGAAGCGATGCGGAATCCTATTATGACAGAAGAAGTAAGTACCATAATACTAGCAGTGATATTACATGTGATGATGAAGATTACCCAATTAAGGAGGAGAATAGAGTTTTAGATTCTACACAAGGTAATAAAGGTAAACCTGTATGTAACGTTTCTGAAACTAAGGATATTCTTGAAGGCGTACATTTTGTGAAATTTGATATGAATAATATTGATAAGACTATAACCATGGATAAAATATACGAAGCACAAGATTTATTAGGTTTACCAAGATCTTATGATATTAGAAAAGTAACAGAAGTGGCTTATAACAAAAAAAAAGATGCAGAAACTCGTGATGAGAAGACTAAAATTGACAATGCTAAAAAAATTTTACTCTCTATAAGCGGATTTATGAGTAGTGGTTCGTGTGATCCGAAAACGTATAATACTAAAATTAAAGAAAAAGAAGCAGTCGATAAAGAAGAAGCAGCAACCAAAAAAGCTAAAGCTGACTACCTTATTAAATACGGAAAAATTATTGAAGGTAAGGATTTACCTATGGGTATAGAACAAGCACCTACATTTTACATACACGTACCACCTACTATAAAAGAAACAACTTTCGAATATAGAAATCAAGGTTCGAAATCTAAGATTATTGCTGACGAAAATAAACTAAAAATCGTAAATAATGAGGCGGGAACAAAAGCTGGTATATCTGGTAATATTAATTTTCCACTTAAACTTGTTAATGAAGGGAAGGATCGTTCCATGGTTTTAGTTTTTTCAACTACACCCAATGTAGAAATAGAAAGATTATTAACCGGTAATTTTGGAAACCTTTTTTATCCATCTTCCATAGAGAATAATAAAGTAAAAGATTTATCCGTATTAGAAGGTGCTATAGGAATAGTGGATGGTAAACTAATAATTAGTGGAAAAAACACGGGACTTATTGTTTCGAAAAGTGAATGGCACATTTTGATAATTACACAAAAAGTAATTATTGGAGAAAAAAAGACTTATGACAACGATGGCTCTGGTGATATTGATCGCGATAGAACTCGAGAATTTATGGGAGAAACTTCGTATATTGCTAGTATAGGTGGTAAAAGAAATACTTATATTCGGTATCCGGAATATACAACTAAAGTTAAACTTATAAGTGATAAGACTGTTTCAAACGGTAGTCCTTTATTTGAAGAACAGGAAACGCAACTTATTGATGATACTCTATATAAAGAAGACAATACACAACCTACAATTTTTTATCCCGGTATACCAGAACAAATTAGTACAATTCAACCATGTAAAGGTGGGCTTATTTCATCTTTCGCATATTTTGATGTAACCTTAACATCTGATGAAATTACTTTATTATCGGATTATTACAAAACAAAAAATTTAAATACTGATGTATTAAAAACAGAAAATTTACTTGGTAAATCGCCTACGTTTAAAGATGATTCCAGTACTTGGACATGGGATAATGTTAATAAGAAGCTTAGATTAAATACAACTATTGAAAACCCAGATGAATCCGATTATTATTCCATAATTATTTGTGATATGAAAGACAATTATACTGCTAACGAATTAAATTTAAATTTTGCGAATACACGTACACCTTCGAATGTAAGAGATAATACACCCGTGAACAAGTTAAAATATAAAGTTCAATCCGTGTTAAAAATAGAAAAAGAAACGGAGAAGGAAATAGAATTAATTATTGAATTGAGTAGTTTATCGATCGATGATCATGGATTCTTAGCCGTTATTGCACCCCGAGCGGAAAATAATTTAGAAAATTCAAGTAGATTTCAGACCAATAACGTGGGTGATCAAATATTAATTGACGACGGTGTATTATACGCTCATTTTGTTAATGATTCTAAAATTATTACAACTACTGTTAAAAATTATGAAAGTGAAGCGGGTGCTAAATATAGATACGATATATATGCCGATGATAATTTTGCGGGTGTATTTTCACAGAATCCAGATCAAAATAAATTTGCTATTAAATACTTAGGTTATTTGAAATATAGTGACCATAATTCAGAAAATCTTGAATATGGGTACGTTCGAGAAGAATATAATGATAGAAATCAACCAGAAGTTGAGTCTCCCGTAAAAATACCGGTTTTTAACGAAACGACTAAAAAAATGGAATTAAGTGATAAAGAGTATAGTTTACCAGATAAAAAGGATGTTCCTAGATATACAAAAGATGACTCTTATCAGTCTTTAGTTATAAGAAACGGACCCGTGGGATATAGGTGGTACACTCTTAATCGTAATAAAACTAATATCCCATATAGCCTACAGTTTAACACAAATGGTAAGTACCCATACATCAAAGGTAATTCGAAAGTTTATAGTTACAATGGTTATCACTATTTCAAATGGGACGATGCTCTTAAAACTGAACCCCTGTTTACAATTTATTCGGATGCGAAAATTGGTAAGGGTATTATATTTGTTATTAAAGACGCAAGGTCTCACATGAATTTAACAGTTAAGGAAACGTTACAAAGTGATAATACGACTAAAGAAATATATAAAACGAATAACTATATTACATTTTCTAATAATAGTCGCATAAGCGGTAGTCTACCGGAACAGTATAACCAAAATGTTTTGGTGTCAGATTTTGGAGACGACAATGGAGTATCAGAAACTGCTAGAAGATCTAAAGTAAGAGACGATTTCAATAACATGTGGAACAGTGTTAATACCAATTTATCTGTTGCCCGAAATTTTTGGCAAATACTTCCATTTAATGTAGGTGAATCAGATTATAAAAGACCACCTTACGTAGCACCATCACCACCGGCTAATGCACCATCACCACCAGCTTATTTTTCGGAATCAGTAAAATTAACAAGTATAGAAAAAGACACCCGTTCCCTTGAATTGGGTTCATCCCCATCTTCATCCTTACCAGAAAGAAAACCTATCGAAACCCTGTATCCAATTAACGATATCGGTGATAATCCGGTAAGACCAGTTGATAAGAAAGATGGTAAAAAAGCGCACGAAGCTTTTAAACATGGTCAGTATGGAAGTTCGGTATCTATAAGTGATAATATAATGGTTATTGGTGCACCAAATACGGGTAAAGGTAAGAAAATTGCTGTAAAGGTAAAAGACGGTACAACTAATGTTATAGAATTTGATGAAGATGGTAAACGTAAAGATGTACTTATCACAAAAGAAATTTACGAGTACCCGGACTCTGGTGCTGCTTTTATTATGAAAAGAGATAGTGAAGATAGTGAGTGGTACAATATCGGTATAGTTAGAGGTGGTAACAGTCGCGATAAAACGGGTTCAGCTGTTTCTGTTGATAAGGGTTACGTAGCGATAACATCTGTTGGTGATGAAGAAAATAGCGTCATTACCGTGCCGCAAATGAGTAGTTTTCAAAAAGATTCTGAAGGCATAATAATCTGGGCTACTGAAAATGTAGACGGTATCACTAAGTCGTCGCTTAAAAGTCAAAAAAAATATAAAACGGGGTATACCGACGATGATAAAAAATTGGATAAATGGGAAGATTATGTTACTAATATTGATGGAAATGACGATGCATGGGGTAAAAATTCTATAGAAAACCTTAAAAACGATTATTATGGATATATAGCTGAGAACGGTAGAAAAATTTACGTGGATAAAGATGGAGTTAGATATTTCGATGGAGAATACGAGTATGTAGATGAAAATAGAACGTATTTTACAAAGGAAGAGCGACGCGGGGAAACCTGGAAAATGAGATTAGAAAAATTACCATGGTCTGGTTCAAAACCCTCAAGTTACAAAATTATTGAGGGTCATACAAGTTCAAACGGCATTAGATTAAGAAAAAGGGGTAAATTTATAGTAAATTACGATAAAGAAGGAGAAGAAAAATTTATCGAAGACGAAAACGGTGAATATCGTTATAGTATAGGATATTTACCGGAAGAAAAACAAAATGAGATTATTCTTGGTTATCAAAAAAATGTACTAGATAAGTACTATGATTACACAAAAACCTCGGATAATGATAAAAAATTGAGCTTTTATGACCAAATGGTTATGAGGGATAAATACAAATTAACGTATATGTGGAATCCATCAGGTTCGGTTGGTTTTCTTCGTGTTATTAATAATAAAATTGAGTTTTTGGGGGACGTACATTTACCTGAATATAGACCAAGTAATGAGATGGAAAGTTTTGGTGCGAGTGTTTCAATTTGTGTTTTTAAATCCGGATCTGTTTTTGCAGCAGTAGGTCAACCCGTGTACCAAGGACCCATACCGGAATGGGGGTACTGGGGAAAAAGTGATATGGTTCATATATTCAGAAAAAGTCGAACGGGGAAAAAATTTGTTTTTATAAAAACATTATACGGTCCAAAAAAAGCTAACTTTGGTGCCTCTGTTTCCATTTCTGAAGGTAAATTACTTGTAGGTGCTCCACTTGCAGATGGGGGTAAAGGTGCGGCTTATATTTATACCATGAATCCAAGTAATTATTACGATTGGGGTGGTGGAAAAATGATAGTACCCGGAGAAAACGATATCATGAAAGGAAGTTATGATGAAATGAGTATTTCTCTCGAAGAAGGCGATAATTTTGGTGAAAGTGTATCTCTTAGTAATAACATAATGGCTATAGGTGCTCCGGGTAAAACAATATATAAAAAAGGCAGAACCACTAGTTTGTTTTATCCAGAATATGATAAGCTAGAAGAAATAGGGTCTGTATATATTTATGATAAACTAAAAGATCAGCCAGGTAAATGGGCACAAAGTATTATTATGCCAAATACTAATGTTACTCCATTTGATTTACCTCATTCAGAATTTGCGAATGGGAAACGTCAAACTTCTAGTGGGACATTGTATAGTTTTGATCAAACGTACCTAGATACAAACGGTGTTAAATATAACGATGAAGATTATGTTAACACCGGGAAATGGAAACATAGAGAATTTTCTGGGCAGAACGATCCTAGAAATATGAGGTTTGGTAGTTCGGTTTCTATTGATAATAATAAATTGGCTGTTGGTGCACCATACGAAGTAACATACTCGGAGGAAGATTTTAACGATGGTAAAAATTCGGCTGGAAAAAGTAATACGGGTTCAGTCTCGTCGTATACGCGTGATCCGTCTACGGGTGTATGGGCACTGGTTCAAGAGTATCAAGATGTACTTGGACAAGCTGAATCTTTAGAAACAAAATCTAGATTCGGTACATCTGTGGATGTAGATAGCGCGGGTAATCAGATAGCTGTTGGGGTACCTGGGTACACGCCATTTTATAATAGAAAAGAAAACACTGGTCGTGCTATGGTTTATAGTCTCGATAATGATTTAGGTAAAGACGAATCCGTGAGGTCCTCGAAAGATTTTGTAGCGGGTCGAAAATTGTGTAATTCTGTGGTGAGATTTGTTGATAAAGATAATAAAACAGAATTTGCAAACAAGATTGGTCCTTGGGAGTCTGATGGAAATTATACTAATTTTGTTTCTGCGGGAAAAAGTAATATCTTAAAAAACAATGAACGTGTAGGTGTAATTGACGATGAAGTTGAATATATGACCATAAATGCTTTTAGTAGTGGTTCAGATTCATGCGAAAACATGATGCCAAATATACAACCACCACCTGTACCAACATTTAATCAAAAACTATTTGTTCTAGATAAAACGGTTACCATTAAATTTACAGATATTACGAACGCACACGAATCGTATACGTTACAAATTGAACGCGAAGATGGAACTGTTTTAAAAACAAAAAAATTTAAGAAAGGAGATACTTCAATTACATTGTCATACGAAGAATCTTCGTACGCAACGTATAAATATGTTATTAAACTAATTTATGCAGATGACATAATATCGACAAGTACAAACTCGTTAGAAGTTAAAAAGATAGAAGGTCGTTGTCTTAGCGAATTTGCGGTTACATGTGGGCTTTCTGCATGTATGAGCGGCGATAAAATCGGGGTGGATAACTTATTCCGTGACCGCGATTCAAATTATTATACGATTACTAATGAACCTGAGGATACATACGATGGCTATATTGCAGCGAGGAATGCTTTTAATAACAGTGAAACGTTGAAAAAATATAAACAAAAAATACTAGATTTAATAGAAGAAAAGGAAAAAGGGTACCAAGCTGAACAATGGAATTATAAGAAAGAAGTAGACGGGAAAATGGTTGATAGAACTGTCGATGAGATATATAACGATACTAGTGATTGGCAACCTGAATTCCGCCACGATGCCTGGCAAGTTACAGATATATTCATAGAACCATATGAAATTAAAGAAGTGTCGTTGTGGGGGCGTACACCCAGCTCCGAAACCATTATTGTAAATGGTATCACCTATAATGGGGGTTTCGAAACTTGTCAAACGGGAATGGGAAGTTGGCTTTCTGATTGTAAACCTTCTTCGAAAGATCCATATGAGGTTGGTTTTAAACTTTATTTTCGAGCGAAACGCCAAACATCATATAAAAACGGGGGCAGATACGGGGGTGGAACATGCGACGCTGCTAATTTTGTTAAAACGGAATACCCGGAACCAGTCATTGCGATTAATAAATTTGTGAGTCCACCTCCTTCACGAGGTGGTCGGTAAGATACATAATTTTAAAATAAAAATAAATAGTAATAATAGAAAAAGATGATTTTGATTCTTATTATGTGTTGTTGTTTACTTTCAATAGTAATTGCGGGTGCATATTTTTATAAAAACCGTGGTGAATTTAAACCTGAAATAACACCTATGAATCTTATAGAAACTTATAATCCCGCCGAAGCTTCAGGGCGATCAGGCGCTGTTAATGTTGATGATTATACAGCCTTATCTAAAAACGTTGATGTTGGTATAAAATTTGAAAACACAGAAGACGGTTTAGACTTGGATGAAATAATTGCTCGTCGATACATAGGAGATGATAAAAAACAGGAAAAGACTATTAAAAAAACAGATGAACCAAAAATGTTTAAAAAGAACGCAGTTAGTAAGATTGTTTTCAGTGGTAAAGATAGTGAAGGTATTAATGCAATTGGTGATAATAAAGTTAGACTTTTTTATAAACAAAAACTTACGGGTGTTGAGATGGAATTAACGCCTAAAAATATAGCCGCGATGCCAGTTACTGAAGAAGAGTTGGCAGAAACACTTGGTTTACAGGAAAAGAAAGTCACTTTGTTAGAACCAACACTTTCGGAAGATGTCGATAACAAAACTATAATTACGAGTGAATTTATAAATAAAGGGTACTATATGTTTTTTGACGGTGCCGGTAGAATTGAAGAATTGAATACAGGACTTGATGCTAATGCTGATCCAAAGCCAAAGGTTACGATTATACCTGCTACTCAAGGCGGTGATAATTCCAAATTTAAAATTAAGATAAAAGGCGGTGATAGTGGTAATGATAAATTTTTTGGGTACACGGATACTGATGTTACTTTACCACGCGAAGTTGGTCTGTTGGAAGATAGTACTAAATCTATAGTATGGGAATTACTAGAAGGTTCAAAAACTGATTATATACGTCTTAGCCCTACGGGTACGGATAACGAAGGTATATTCCTTATGTACGATATGCGAGATTCGGTATCGAGTAATCACAAATTAGTGGTTGAAAATATTGTAAATATGACAGGTCTTACATATAGATGTAATTACCAATCCATGGATATTTTGTTATCCGAAGGTGATATTTCAGACACATATACCAAGTGTAGTTTAAATTAATAATTCACACATTTTTACTTTTAATCGAGGTAAACATGTTTGGAATAAAAATAAAAATGTATAATATAAATAAACATGGAAACAAAATATATTTACGGTGCTGTTGCACTTCTTGTTATTCTTGTTATTCTATTTTTGATTATGAGAAAAAGAGGAAGTGATTCATCTACTCCTACCGATGATAAGAGGGATACAGTCGGACCAACCATTGAGGTTGGTAATTTACAGGCTACTCAAAACCCGGATAAATCTGATAATACGACTGAAAAGACTTCATCGTATATGATTAAACAAACGGAGGGATACGACTCGACTGCGACGACTTTTGATGATAAGGAACTTTCCAAGAATATCCAATTAGGTTTAACATGGAATAACGGTGGTGGTTTTGACGACGTTAAAGAAATTAGAGTTAAATGGGAACAGCAAGTAACTGACCCAAATGATAATACTAAAACTATAAATGAGGTAAGAATGACAGAAGTAATAAAGAAAACCACTGATCCTATTAAATATTTTACACAATATTCATCTGATCTTAGTCATACATTTACCGCGAATAAAAAAAAACCAGTGGCTGATGCCGCAGCAGTGGATATACCCGACGATAAAAAGTTTAGTGCCGTTGGTACAAACATGATTCACGTTTACTATATTGACAAGGACAATAATGAAGTTAGATTAACACCCGAGGATGTACAAACGTATGTTGTTACGGTCGACGATCTTTCTGCAACAAAAGATTTAATACAAGCTAAGACGTATATTTACAAACCTACAACTGGTAGTGCAACTATATCTGCGACTATAACTGATAACGAGTACTACATGTATAGCGTCGGAATTAACAAAGATATGATTAAACATATTTCTAATGATGCTAAATCTGGTAAAATTGTTATATTACCCGAAGGTCAAAACGCGACTAATAATGTTGTTCGTTTAAAAGTGAAGTTGGACAATGATACTACTGGTGATAAATATTTTCTTAAAAGGGCAACTGATACTGGTATAATACAAATTGCGAAAAACAATACTACCACATTTGATGAGACGTATAAATTTGCAACTGTTAAAGGTTCAGGTACGGGTGATGATGCGGATAAATATATACGATTTCGACGAACCGGTAGTAATCATACAGAAAAATTCATGATGGTTGATTTTGGTGATGATGATAAAAAATTAAAAATTAAAAGTTATACTGGAATCAATGATGCGTGTACAAACAGTTCCCTCGATTTTATACTTTCTGCAACGGTACTACCTCCTGCCCAAAGTAGATTTTCCGAAAGTTCTGCTGATTGCGTAAAGCCAAATTAGAACTTAAAGAACACCCAAGTTGAAAATATATAAAGTAAAAAACAATTATTATAATAAAATGACTACTGTATCTATTAATAAAAATATTGACGTCATTCGTGATAACAACGTCTTGATGGAATATGTTGGTAAAAATACAAATGAATTAAAGCAAATGCTTTTAAAATTTATGGAGGAATCTGAACGAAGAGACTCTGAATCGACAAAAATGATTACTCTTTTAACGAATGAAGTTAATGTTTTGAAAGAAGAATATACCAAGACTAATATATTGCTTGACAGTATGAAAGATAAACTTGAAAAATACGAACCTACCAAGCGTGTTTCGAAGAAATCCAGGGACGATTCTACACGGGTTCAATGTTCGTGTATGACAACTAAAGGTACACAGTGTACACGATTTGTTTACGGTGGCGAAACCGTGTGTGTGATGCATAAAAGAATGCAAAACAAAAACGATTTAAATAAACCTGTTGAAAGTGAAGTCGTTGAAAGTGTGGATGTTGTGAAAGATACAAAAGAAAATTCCAATGTTAAAAAAGGGGGGAAAAGAGGGAAAAAACCGAGTCTTAAAAAAACTAAAGATCCTCCACCTATGCATAACCACGAGCCAGGTGAAACCCCTACACACCCATGTTCTTTGTGTGAATCTCACGGTGATATATTTGATCCAACTTTACCTGACCATGAATTTACGGGAACAGTTGTCGATGGTAAAACATTAGAGGAACGCTTAAGGATTGCTATAGAGGAAGAGGAACATGAAAGTAACCTTACCTCAAATACACACACTACTATAAGTGTTAAACCCGAAAAAAAGTCGTGGGCTGATATGGCAGATGAAGACGATAATATTGTTTAAAACGGCGAATACGTTATATATTTTATAAAATTTAAATCGATACCTCTTTAAAAAATTATAGTTTTTTAAACAGTTATATTTTAATAAAATTATATTTTACTCTTTCTTATTTTTTTGTTTTAACATCCTGTCCAAATGGGTTTAAACTAATGATAGATTGCATTTTTTCGCGTTCGAGAACACCCGCTACACACAATTCTTGCCATTGATGTAAAGATATTTTGGAATCTTTTAATTGCTTCATGGTCTTTTCACTTTTTGTTAATATTCTTTCATCTAATTTTTCATCGGCAGCTCTCATGAGGTAGAATGTCATTGCTGTTATATCATGATCTGTAAATTTTTCCTTACTTTCATCACTGTTTATACTATCCGAATCAGAATTACCCAAATATGTTTTGGCGAAACAACCCTTAACAAGTTTTCTGAGTTCTTCGAAGTCCAAATCACCTTCTCCACTTTCGTCGGCTTCCTTGAATACCCTTGATGCAACGCAAGCTTGCGCGGCATATTGTGCAGCTTCCTTAGCAACGTCAAACTCTTCTTGTATAATACTTTTGTATATTGGTGATACTTCTCCCATTAAGTATTTAGCAATAAAGCCAACAACTGACGAAGCGACACCCAAAAGAACCAAACCTGAAGTCAATTGGAGTAGAACAAATACGTAATTTACTTCACCCACTAAACCACTTTGTTGGATATCGATTAAAATGCCATACCTGTAGAAGTCTGTATATATACCATTTGGTTGTCCCGTTGTTAAATTAACAGGGTTGTTTATGTCAAATATTGTGACATTTGGTAACTGTTTATAGTATATTTCATCACCTTTTGAAAACCATCCCAATTTTGGTTCAACGTTAACTATGGCATATATATCCTTTTTACCGATATTTGTTTTATCCGTATGTAAGTCATAATTATGATATTTAATTTTAATATTTAATCTTACACCACTTGTTCTTACGTGTGGATAATTATCAATATCCTGTCCAGCCCCGTTAAACCCTGATACTTGTGTCGCCACACCTTCAGATACTTGTTCGTTTAATGGTTTATCGAGATCAATACTCGCTATATCTAACCATTCGGAAATTTTTAAACGTATAGAACTACCTTCTTCGAACGTATACAAATTTTCATCTGAACCTGGTTTTCTGATATACGTTACCGGTTTGGGACCCGATTCTACAGAAGAGTCGTAATAGTGGTTGAACGCAAAAATACTATCCTCTATACCCGTTGATAGGAAGTTGGCTGACGTAGAGTGTATACACTGACCCATTTCTTCTACACATTCCTCTATACCATTGGGTTCTTTTAGACACCCTGTTTCTGGTGTAGTATATCTCTGTTTGAGTGTTTGTGTGATATGTGTGGTGAAAAACATGACGTTACCAGTTGGTAACTTTGAAATCAATTCTTCTGCTGCAGAATATACACAGATTGGTACTTTGTAATACCAATCCGTGGAATAGTTAAACGCGTACGAACCGAGGTTATTACAAAAAGATTGTTCTCCATTGTATATACTTACCTGTTTATCGGTATATTCCGTACCACCTAAACCCCATGAGCTTACGACTCCTGTTGGTACTTCGCTTTCAATATATGTTTTTTGGTCAAATAACGAATATATGACCCATGATATTACACATAACTGAAGAAACATATTCATTAGGGCAAGTTTCCAATCTCGTAAAACTGTTACTTTTTCTGTCCTGTATGTCATTGACATGATATTTCTCCTGACCCATCTGGTTATTGGGTTCAATATAGATTCTATTTTCGGCATTTTATATATACATAGATTAAATTTACGTTTGAATTATGGCATAAAAAACCATGTCTATTTCAAACATAAATAAAACATAAATAAAACATAAATAAAGGTTTGAAATAGGTTATACTTTGTAATAACCACAAGATTAACCCTTTTTA
>Ga0207896_1000153_pt1 | contig 15235 bp, 21 predicted proteins | sample LinPmetageLP36_FD_184049 | JGI IMG/M metagenome (GOLD analysis project Ga0207896, IMG submission 184049) | Marine viral communities from the Pacific Ocean - LP-36 (SPAdes) | ecosystem: Environmental > Aquatic > Marine > Oceanic | place: Pacific Ocean | collected 2010-06-15 | reverse complement strand
TAGCCCTCTCAACAAGAGCTACCCATATATCAACAATATAGCATTAAGCTAATTGATCACGATCCACTTCATCTGGGCCAACATCATTACTAATGTCTTGTAAAACAGCCCAAGCACGAAATACACCTGTTGTAGGTAGTGCTGTACCTTGAGTAGCAGCAGCAGCAATTGTAAGATCTAAAGTTAAATCTGAACCTACAACTACAGGCTGATAAGCAGCAGCTTGTTGAGTAATTGTTCCAGCAGCTATTGATGAACCCCATAGAACTCCGTCTACATTGTTATCACTATCTACAGTTGAAACACCTAAGTCTACTGTATATTTACCGTCACCTACTGTTACCATCTCAAGTCCTGCTGCATACAACAAAGACTTACCTGGAATATCCAACACTTGAATTACGTCTGCTGATCCGATAGCTGAACCTTTAGTGGTTGTAACAGTTGCTAAATTAACATCTGTTTCAATTTTATAAGGCATCTTACGGATAGCTCTTGAAGGATGTGTACCTCCATTTATACCACTTGATTGATCTACTGTAGCCATTTATTTTCTCCTTTAAGCAGCAGTATTATATTTAGCAGTAACGATTGCTTCAGGTCTTAAAATCTTACGACCATAAAGATGCATACCACGAACGATGTCAGCAAAGCTGTCAGGATCTCGATAGCTTTCTGTCTTAGTAATCTGTTGAGCCGTAGCTATAGCAGATGAATGTCCAGCAACAATAACACCAAAGTTGGCATTTTGATTAGCTGTACCTGTTGTTGAAGAACCTGTTCCTACTGATGGAAGGTTGTTTGAAATATACACTTTAAAGCCGTGTAGATTATTCAATACTAATCCATTCTGTAAGCCTGATCCACCATAGTCTGAGTCAAATAATCTGCTATCCTCATCCTTTAGTACTTCAGCAAATACAGGATCAACTACTAACCATCTGTTTGCTGTATCAACAAACTGAGTATCAAGTAAACGACTCATACGAGCTATTACTTGTAAAGGTGAAGCAGTTGCTGTTGGTACTGAAGTAGCACCTGGCAAACGTGTGGCTAATGGAATAGAATGTTCACCTGCACTACTTGTAGTAATACTAGCAAAACTACCTTTGTTTAATTTCATAGTAGTTAAAAGCTCATCACTACCTGCTGTTGAAACAGCATTAGTACCAGGGGAAGTTGTTCTAGCTGTATTAGCTGCACCATGCTTTGCTGATTGTTCAAAGCCACAAAGATAACCAAATACATCTTGATCATATTGATCTCTTAAACGATATGCAGCACGATCAGATGCCATTGATAAGAAGTTTATATGACTATGAGCTTCTTCAATATCATCCATCTTAAATGCATAGTAGTTAGCTTGATCAACAACTAATGTGAAATCTTCATCATCAAGATCCTGTGCAGTAATCTGTGTGCCACGATTGTAAGCCTGTACAGAAACTTCAGGTTCTTTAATGATTTTAACTGAATCACCCATATTAGCAATCTCACCAAAATAATCACTATTGGTAATATCTTCTACTATGGAGGATTTACGGAAAGCAAGTTGTACCTGCTTCGAGTATATTACTGGGCTAAAATTACCATTAGGTAAATTGTTATGGCCCGTTGCTTTAGGAAAAGCCATTGTATTTCTCCTTGAAAAAAAGTATAAGTATCCAACGCAGTTCTTACACAATCATTCTAGGGGCTGTCTTTATTGGTGCAAGTTATATAGATGCCGTCACAAGCTATATAATATGGGCAATCAAGTTTCAGGTATTCCGAAAATTGTTTGTATTGCGTTTATAAAATAGTAAGTGTAATTTGGTATCCTTACAGGGGCAAGCTACACTTACAGTAATTGTTGAACTATTGTTATAAATATAAATGCTTGAATGTCAAGTACTATCTTGCAGAACCTGTCAAGTCATATATAAATTTACCACTTTGTATTGCTTTTGTTATTTCTTCCTGATTTGCTTCATATTCTCTAGATGACATTTTTTCTACATCTGATTCTCTAAGTGTTCCTACTTCAGATGAAGTATTAGGATTACCTTTATTAGTGGCTACAGATTTAGCTGCATCAAGGCTTTTACCTTTTGCAGTTACTTTCTTAGTACTAATACCCATATCAGCTTTATAAAGATCAATAGCTCTTGCAGCAGAATTAGCATCATGTTCATTTTCATATAATGCTTTCTGAACCCACTCAGGTTGTTCTTCTACCCAAGTATGAAACTCATCTTGATCTCTAATAGTTACAAAATCAGGATGTTTCTTTAGTAACTCTACTTCAGCTTTTTCACGGAATGCATCATCTTGCATTTCATTAATTTGTTTAAGTCTTTCTTCTAAATCTTTAGATTGTTCTTTAGCTTTTTTAATAGCTATTGTTTCTACAATCTGAGCTACATCAGGATACTCTTTAGTCCACTCTTCTAACTCTTCTTCTGATTTAGGCAACTTAATTTGCTTCTTTGTAGAAGCATCTAACTGAGTTCTTAAATCATCTATTTGTTTTTGAAAGTCATGTTCTTTCTTTTGTGAGTGTCTTCTTAAATCGCCATATCTTTTTTTAAAACTTCTTTCTTCTGCTGTAGTAGGTTCAGGTTCTTCTTGGTTTTCTTTTTCTTCAACCTCTCCTACATTTTGTTTTTTTAATTCTTCTAGTTCTTTTTCCTCTTGTTCTATGCGTTCTATATTTGCAGATCGTGTAGCAAATCCTATTACTTTTTTTTTCTGAGGTTTAACTTCAGGTGTTTCTATTGCTTGGGCTTCAGCCATTTTACTTCCTTCTTATTGGGGCTATCCGTAGCCTGTAAGGGGGGATAAGGTAGCCAATTATAGATTCTTTATTTTAAATGAGGAATCATTAACTCATTTTGTTTTACCAGCACCAGGATATTGTTTTTCTATAATACTTTTAGCTCCTTTTTTAACTACTTCTTTAGCAATACTTTCTTTTGTAAACTCTGGTAAAAATTTCTTAGCTAAACTTTTTACAGTACTTTCACCTACAGTACTACTTATTTTACTACTTACTTTAGACATTAATCCTGGGCCATAAGTAAGACCTGCTCCTATTGCAACCGCAATAGCAAACTTTTCAGCAGCATCATTTTTAGTATCCACATAATTAGGGTATATTAAAGCATTATCATTCTCATCAAACCTAATCATAAAGTTAGTCATGCCTTCAGTTTGTGTAGTATTACCCCATCTTACTCCTTTTTTTGGATCATTCATAGATTTCCATTGCTCTAAATTTTTTATAGGTTCTTTTTCTGATCTCATGCCATAACCTATTGCTCTAGTAGTATCTTGTTGTTTATTTAATTCTCCACCATATTTACCTTGCACTACTTCTTCACCTGTATCTTTATTAATTAACATTCTTTTTGGTGGCTGTTCAATCATTGCTGTAAATTTAGTATTTTTTACTCCATATCCTAAACTTTTACCCTCTACTTTTTTTACCTCAGAAGCTGGAACTTCAATAAGAGTAGCTTGTTTTTCTTTATCAGATTTATATAAATTACTAGAAGTGCCACCAGCACTATCATAATAATACTTGTTACCTTTTCTTATTAAGTTAACTGATGCTTTAGGTTGTTCTATATCTTTATATCCTAACTGTCTTAGATCTTTAATACCTGCTTGTGCTAATGAATCAGCCATATATTGATTTATAAATGGTACATCTGTTTTATTAGGATAACTTTGTCCTTGTCTATTTAAATATTCATTTTGATGTTGTAATTGATTCATTATATTAGATTTAGCATCATCCCCAGTTAAATTAGTATAATCTTCTGGGCCTGATATAAATGTACTAAAATCTTTTTCTACTTTAGTTTGCTGTGTTTTATTAGTAGTAGATGTTCCTACTTTAGTAGATGTGTTAGGATCTTTAGTTGGATCTACTATACCAGGAAATTTTTTACTAACTATATCTCTAGCTGATGTAAATCCTTTCTTACCTAATAAAGATCTAGCTACCTGACTTGATTCAGTATCAGGCATACCTTTACTTGGATCTAATCTTTTCATAGCAAAAGGTGATCTATAATCTCTTACTTGTTCATTTACAGTTTTAGGTTTTTCAGTTGGAGGAAGCTCTTCATTAATTGTTGGATCTGTTGTACCTGTTAAAGGTGTAGTATCTTGTGTAGTTACATTACCAACTTTATTTGCTTCTCTTTCATCTTGTATTTTTTGATACTCAGGACTTATTTTTGCACCAAATTGACCAATATTATCATCTTCTTTTTCAACACTACCTCCTACATTAAATCCTGTCACACCCTCTTCAATCTTTTTTTTTAAATCACTATCTTCAGGTTTTTCTATGGTATCTTCAGGTTCTTCTATGGTATCTTTAGGAGATTCCTGTTCGGCCATTTCTGTCTCAACCTCTTCAATGATGCTATCAATATCACTATCAAATTCTCCTGTGTCATCTTCTGTTGCTTCCTCTGAGTTACCCATCTGACCCATACGATCCATCTTACCTAAACCTTCTTTAGCTTCTTGTCTTAGTTTCATAAGATTATTTAATCCTATAAACCTAACTACATCAGCAGGAAATACAAACTCCCCTTCACTTAGCTGTGCAGGTATATCATCTCTAACTTCTTCTTGTGTAGAACCTACAGGTACATCATTACCACTTACAGGATCTACTGTGCCACCTTCTTGTAGTAGTCCTCCTTCTTGCATTGCAGGTTTATCTAAACCATCCATTCTTTCAGATGTAAGGCTATCACTTCTATTTTTTGATGCTTGTATTGCTTCTTCCATAGAATTATGAACACTAGTAGGTTTAAGTTTTCCAGACTCTATACCATCTGCTAGTTTATCTTCTGATAAAACTTTTCCATTTTGTATACTAGGTATGTTGTAAACTTTATTACCTATTGGAATAGATCTACCTATTTCAGAATGTTTACCTGCAAATGATTTATATATACGTCTACCAGTTTCTTTAACAATCATATCTGTAGGTTTTAAATCTTCAGTTTTAATATCATTAATCCCTTTTTTCTTTTTTAACATTTTTTGGGTTTGATCTTTAGCCATTTTTATTTTCCTGTTCAGCATTTACATAATCTCTTAAATGCTTTAAGTATCTGATTGTTTTTACAGAACCTTGTGCCTTATACATATCTATAGTATCAACTGCTTGTTCCATAGTCTTATGTTCCATCTCAGTTAAGAAATCTAACAACTCATTAAATGCTTTCCATTGAGTTGCATTGTTTACAAACCCCTTAAGCTTGAGGAGGTGTTGGTGCTGCTGCTTGTTGTTGTTGCTCATTACCTGCGAATCCTTGTTCTCCAGGTATAGGTACTTGTCCTACACCTATGTTACCTCCACCACTTCCTGTTGGATCTGCTACATTAGGAACTCCTGGTGCTCCCCCTTGAGGCTGACCTTGTTGCATTGGTGGTTGAGGTGGTTGTTGTTGCTTCATTATCTCAGCTTGTCTTGCTGCCTCTTCCATACTATTAGTTACCTTATCAGGGTCTAGCTCCATTGATTTAGCTATCTCTCTAATAATATATGGAAACTTAGCAAAAGGTGCTAATGATGGATTGCTAGATACTTGTAAGAACTGCATAAGTCTTTGGCTACGAACTTCATTAGCCATTAAACTTTCAGTACCTCTAGCCTTAACTTCTAAATCACCTTTTATTTGATTATCATAATCGAACTGCATATTAAAACTAAAAAAAGCTTCACCGATAGGTCTTAATAAATAATCATCAACATTTTTAATAACTGTTTTTATTGAACCTGATGCTGCATTCATTAGCATACTAATACCACTTGCAGTTCTACCGACACCTGACACACCTGTTTGGCCATGTGCAAATGATGGGAATCCTGTTGACTCATCTGCTAACACTCTTGCCTTGTCAAACAATTGCATGTTTTCATTAGATACGTTAGGGAACTTAGTGCCAAAGATTCCCTGACCTGGTGCACCTCCTTGTCTCCTAAATACCTTACCTGGATATACAGATAAGTCCTGCCCTGGAACCATATTGGTTTCATCTACTTCAAATATAAGGTTGCCAGATAAGACTGCATTATCAACTGCCATACGCATGAAACCATTCATCAAAGTCTGAGTATCATCCATGTTTTCTGCGATACCTATTCCGAATAAAGAGTAAGGGTTTAGTTCGTATGGAACTGCGTAATACGGAATCTTAGCTGGCTTAAAAGGATTGAGTACTAACCTAATAATTTTATTATTACATACCCAAACATTAGCTTGCAACTGATCTACATTTTCTAATTCATCTGGTATATCAACTTCATTTTGTTCTAATAGTTCTTTGTCTATAGCCCCCCAATATTCTAATACCTCAAATCTATCTACACCTTTATCAACTTGATAATCATTAAGGTCATCTTCCCAATATTTTTTGTAATAAGATTCACCTAAATTAACTACCTCATCAATTACGTTAGTCCTAAAGAAAGGTCTTCTTTTTAAAGCTCTCATTTGAGATCTACTCATTTTATGTCTTTCGATAACATACTCTGCTTCGTCCATGTTATCGGCATCAGGATCTACATAAAAATTCCAAACACTTACATGTGATGTAGATGGTACAGTTTTCATTTTAGGACTGTACTCTCCATCCTCATTCCAATTAGGGTATTCTTTATCTACTGCAAATGGGCCTTTCATTACACCTGTACCAAACAATGCCATTTCAAATGCAGACGATCTTAGTTGTTTAGATGCATTGCTTTCATCTAACTGATCTTTAATTTTCTTTTCCATTTTCTTAGCAGCAGTCATTGCTGGTTGGAAAGTGGTAGCACTAGGTGTTACACCTGGGCCTTCTTTTAAACCCTCTATATTTTCTAACTTGTCTTTTAGTGGGCCTAACTTATCCATTAAAGAATGTATGGTAGCTCCTGGTGGTAACTTTTTACCTCCTGAATAACCATACAAAGATTCCATAGATTTAACCATAGGTGCTACTTTAGGTTTATCTTGTTCTTCAGGTGCTTTAGGATCAAAGTGAACTGTGTCTGATACCCCTTCAGGTAACACACTAGGTTCTACACTTAATGGAAATGTGTTATTAGAAAATAATACATCTGTAATTTGGCTATATGCAGCTAATACTTTAGTCTTAGTTACTTTAATAAAGACTCTACTTTTTTCTGCTTCAGTAAACTGTACATCAGGGCCATATAAACCACGATAATTTCTGTATGCTCTAAGCCATCTTTCTTCATCTACTCTTCTGGAATCTTCTGCCTTTACATATTTATCTATTACATGACTAATCATTGCATGTGCAATATTATCTTCAGGTGCTTCACCCTCATTATCATCTAAAGCAAACTGTTTATCTTCTGTATATTCTTCTTCCATTTAATATCCTAGTTTAATATCCCATTACAGGATCTGATGGTGTAAAGCTAGAAGTTTTTGCAGTTGCAGGATCATAATCCCACAAGCTTGATCTAGGTCTACTCATTACTCCATATCGTAAAGCATCATACAAGTGATCCTCTGCTTTTGTATTTATATCTTCTGGATTATTTTTATCCAAAGGTAATACAGGCAGTTGTGCAATTAAATTTCTACAGTTACTAGTTATAACCAATCTTGGCTCTTCTGTAAACTCATCTACTTGTAATCTTCTATGTATTTCATTCTTACCTGCTACTCTACTACCCCCACTTCTATCTGATTGTCTCCATCTACAGCCTTCTGTAATCATAGTTTCTGCAAGTGATGGGCCTGTATCTCCTCTTTTGTGCCAACATGAAGAATCAAGTACACCATATCTAATATTATGATCCTCTTGTTCTGCTTCAAGTACCATATAAGCTAAATCTTTAGCTAGTACTTTACTAACATACAATTCTCTATAAACTATTAGTTGTTCAGTAGGAGCTACAGCAAACCATAGTACTGCTGAATAACTACCATACCCATAATCACATGATCTAAACTTAGTCCAACTTCCTGGTATAGCTTCTTCTTCAATTACATGTATTTCTCTGTTAAATTCTGTAAATGCTGCACCTTCTGATACATCCCAATTACCATCTAACAGTTGTTTCCTTTGATTCTCTGGTAATGACAGCAACATTGTTTCATAATCACCCTGTTCTGCTAAATATGGGTTATCAGCTAGTATTGCTGGTATAAACTTACGTTTAAATAAAGGTTCATTCTCTTTACTATGTCCTTTTGGGTACGTTAAAGTCCTACCTGTTTCTATATCTGTAGCCCAAAACGATTCATTAGGCTTTGCAGGGTCAATAAACATCTTCTTTACCCATGAATGACCAGGGCCACCAGGGTTTGTTGTAGCTCTAGCATATACAGGTAGGTCTGATGCAGTACTTCTAAGCCTTGACCTCATGTAATCCCACGGAAATGGTGTAGGCCATTGGGTTAACTCATCAAATCCTACCCAACTAAATGCTAAACCTTGATATCTAAGTACATCTTGATCTCTATCAAGGTATGAAAACCATAATCTTGCCCCACTTGGAGCTACCCATTGCATTTTTCTTTCTGACCACTTAATACCTGGGTATATCTTAGGGTACATTTCCTGACTTTTCCAAATCAGTTCCCTTAATTCTTCTGTTGTATGCCTCAATAACAACCCACTAAACTGTGGATGAGCCATATAACGTAGTGGATCGGCTAACATAGCATAGGATTTACCACCTCCTGCTGCTCCACCATACAAAACTTCTCTTTCACCTGCTGCTAGGAATCTAGTTTGAGGCCCAACATTAGGTTTAAATACTACATTCTTTTCAGATAAGTCTAAACTTTCTATATCTTCAAACTTATCCTGTACATTCAACTTGGGTTTGGGTTTCTTTTGTACTTGTTTTTTTACAGCCTTTGGTTTTCTCGTACTTTTTCGCAACGGAGATTGCTTTTTCAAGCCTTCTGGCCCATTCCCTAAGTGCTTGAGATCTCCTTTTGGTTCTTCCTTCATCTTTTATTCTTTTTAATAATCCTGTATGGGATATATATCTTCCTGTAACTTTCTTTAACCATACTGCTACATGTCTTGATGAATATCTTTTTATATACTGCTTTGCTTGTTCTAAAGCTTTTAGCTCCTGTGGTATAGGATCTAAAACATCAGGATCTGTTTCCGATATCTTATATCCAAAGGGTATATATTTAGATCTTTTTAAATAAGGAATCGGTACAAATGAATTATCATCATATGCTTCCTTTGGCTGTGGTAAAACCCAAGTGCCTATATCAGGAAGCTTCTCTCTCATATTTTATTTTATAAAATTATAAATTAACAAAGTTAATCACTATCCTTTGGTGGTAATATCATTAAACCATTACTAGCTTCTACTTGTAGCTTTTCTGTTTTAACAAGTCCTACTCTATCTAGTAAATCTTTAGCAGCAGTAAGCTTATCTTTCATACCAAGCTCAGTAGGTTCAACCATACCACTAACAATTGACATGGCTGCTCTAGGAGCATTTCTTGCCATATACAATTGAGTAGCTTCAACTATTTCTTCTTTAATTGTTTTAATGATTTCAGTAGTAGAGTTATTAGGGGAATACCCTGCTAACTCTTTTGCCCTAACAACATCTCCACCTGCCTCATCAAATAAGACATCAAGAAATCTTTGTTGTTTTTCAGTTAAGGTTTTCATGTTACTTTTCTGTAGCTTCTTGTTTTTTTGGCAATCTTAGTAGGTTGAGCCACAAATTGTTTGCCTTTTTTAGTTCCTTCTCGTTTTGCTCTACTAGTTGCTGCATATTCTTTTGTTGATAAGCTAGCAATTGCTTTAGCTGGAAGATACCTTTCTCCTGTAGCTTTATTGCCTTGTGTGCTAGGTTTTCCACTTTTAGTTCTCCATTTTTGTTTAGTCCATGATTTTAAACTTCTTTGTGATTTAGCTAATGCCATATTATTTTTTTCTTTCTTTAGTTTTTAGTTTCATAGCATTAATAAACTTTCTATATACAGCAGCAGCTTTTAATTTTCCTGCTGCTTTTGCCCTTTGTTCCATTGCTATTGCTGCTTGTATCTTGTGTGCATGAGTTTTACCACTTTTTTTAATAATTGCAACACTACGTTTAGCATCAGCCTCTGTAGCAAACTTTAAACCTTTAATTGTACCTTTAGGATTTTCATCTGTATACAAGTCAGAGTGTTTCTTAGATCCTTTAGGTTGCCCTTTCTTTCTAGGGATTCTAGCATTTGATGTCAACCTTTGTACCCACCACCTGCTTTTTTATATTTTTGTGCAACCATTTGGGCTTTTCTTGCCGACCATTGTCCAGGTGATCCACCTTTGCCACTCGCCTTAACTTGATTAAATATTCTTTTACGGAGAGATGGTTTCGTATAGTTTCCAGCTGCATTTACTGTACTCTTTGGTTTATTAGATCTTATTGCCATTAGTTTACCTCGTTATAACATTTTCTACTGCACCAGCTACTACTGCTGGTATTACAATTATAAAAAATAATATTAGCCCCATATGTTTCCTTATCTTAAAGGATCAAAAAACTCTTCAGTTGATACTGTTAATGTAAAATTACTAGTAGCTCCAGTTCCTGCAAAAGCTACTAACTGATCACCACTATGTAATGCTAACTGATCTCCATCTAATAAATTAGTAATAGAACTAGATTCCATTCTTAATCCAGTAACTATAGTATTATATGCAGATGCTGAATTATCAAACATCTGAACAGAAACTTGTTTGTCACCACCTGCCCCTGAACTAACTAGTAATAATTTAACTAAAGCTGTAAAGTTCGTTGGACATGTATACAAAGAAGTAGCATTGGCTGTACCAACAGTAGATGATATATTAACAACTTCAGTTACAAATTTACTACTGCTGTTATTTACTATTGGCATTTAAGTTTTCTTTTTCTTTTTCTTTTTACTAACACCAACAATGATTGTTAATGATGGCATCATAGTAGGTACAACAGTACCTCTTTCTGTTTTCTTAGTTTTTGGTGTCTTGTTCATAATATAAATTATTAAAAGTTACTTCAGGGTCTGTATAACTATCATCTTGTTCTGCACAATGTATATATTGGCTAGGTCTAAAATCAGGTGCTCCCTCACCAGTAACCCAATATGCAGGGCTTGTTACTCTAACTCTATTGTTAGGTAAAGCTACTACATTACCTTTCCATTGCCCTTCAGTAAGTATCATTACATGTGATTGTTTATGTTGTGCTGGATCATCTGCAACCTGACTTTCTGTAAAGTCTACTGTAAACAAATATCTAGCTTTATAAAAATCTCCATCAATCTTACAAATCCAAGGGCTAGGATTAGCTCTAGCAAATCTAACAATACTGTGATAATGTGATGGGCAATCCCAAGGTTGAACTAAATGAGTAGGCATACGTTCAGGCCACTCTTCTAACTCTATATCCCCTACTAAAGCACTAATGGGCATTCTAGCCCACATAGCACCCCCATGTACATTCTCCTGACTACCATCATCAGCTTCACATCCTGTAAACATTACCTGAAAACTTAAACTTCTATCAGGCATTGTATTTACAGCCATAACTATTGCATGTACAAATTCTCCATGATAGTTATTGTGTCCATTAGTAAACTCTTTTCTTACCCAACATTTAAATAGTGGAATGTTGTAATCACTTAAATCACTTATCAGATAGGCCATAAAAACTTTATTTATTTCTATTTTTACTTCTGTTATTAGCAGCACTCAATAAAGAAACAAATTTAGGTTTTCCATCTTTCTCTATTTTAGCTTTTCTCTTAGCTTTATCTCTAGCTAAATTATCTTTTATTTTTGCTATTCTATCTGCTTTTTCTTTAGCTTTTTTTAATTCTTTTTCTTTTTTTCTTGCTTTTCTAGCAGCAAGGTTTGTAGCAGTTTCTTTTTTAATTCTTGCTCTCATCTGAGCAAGTGTTTCTCCTTTATTAGCACTAGTAGATGCACCTATTCCTCGTTTATTTATTTTAGCTGCTTCTGCTTGTAGTTTAGCTGCTTCTGCTTTTAGTTTAGCTGCTTTATCTTTAGCTGCTTTATCTGCTTTTATTTTAGCTGCTTTAGCTAATCTAGCTTTTTTCTGAGCAGCAGTTTCTGCAACTTTAGATGTAGTAGTTGATTTTATTCTTACACCAGCACCAGGATAAGATCTAGTTGCTACATTATAGCTACTTGATGTATTATCTTTAGCACTAATACCTGATCTTGTTTTTGTTTTAGTAAGTTTTTCACCTGCCTTTTGATAATCACTCTTTCTTTTCATAGGTGTTTTATCTTCATCTTTACTAAATCTACTTTTTACTTTAGATCCAGATTTTTCTGAAAGAGCATAGCCACCTGCAAAAAGTTTTTTCATAGCTACACCACCTGCTGCATAACCTTTTTTGTACATAGCACTACCACCTTTTGCCATTTTGCCAACTCCATCCATTGCGAATGAAGGCATCATCTTGCCTGTCTTTGGATCTTTTGCCATAGGCATCCCACCAGCAGCCATCATCTTCTTTTTCATAGTGCCACCTGCCGACATCATCTTTTTTTTCATGCCTACACCTCCAGCAGCATAACCCTTTTTTTTCATGTTGCCACCAGCAGCCATCATTTTTTTCTTCATCATGATCGTTTCAATCCTTTAACGTGTTTTTGAGATTTAGGGGGAGTCTTCTTACTTCCTGTAGGGCCAGACCATAAACACTTATTAGCCCAATACGCAGCACTAGTCTTACCTTTTGCTATGTTCTTTCCATGTCTTGCTTTAAAACTTTTCCTAGCTTCAGGGCTATAGTTATGCCCCATAGATGCATCACCAAAATGTATTACCTTATACTTCTCACCATTTTTAATTAACACCATCATCTTCTTACCAGGTCTTTTAGATTTCTTACAAACATTTAACTTTGTAAAGCCCATCTTCTTGTACCTGTCAGGTATAGCCATTTACTTATTCCATCCTTCTGCTCTCATAGCAGATTCAATTTGTTGTAAAGGATATGTATGACCTGTTCTTTTTCGTAATGCAGATCGTACAAAGAATACATCACTATGCGGTATATGAAGAGTGTCTAGTCTATTTTCTTTAATAGCTCTATAAAAATCTTCTAATACAGAATTGTCATTTAGGTATACTGTTTTTCTTTTATTAGTCAAGCTAACAGACTTTCTTTAGTACAGATATTTATTTAGGTATTTGTTTAACACTCACTATAAGTGTTATTTTATTTTAAGTGATATATAGTTATAAGTGATACACTTATAGTGATATCACCTTTGCCGTCTGTTAGACTCTATTATATCCATAAATTTAAATCTGTCAAGGGGTTATATGAAATTATTATTAAAAGTAGATATGCCTAGTTTAAAGACTATTCCTGTGAGTATATTAATAGAAGTAACAAAAGAAGGTTATCGTACTAGATATAAGTGGGGTACATATGTAACTAAGAAAGGTGAAGTATTTTTTGAAACAGCTAGTGTAATGGAATTTCCTAATTTAAAACAAGTTCTATGTTATATAAATAAAGAAACTATTAAAATGAAAAAACTTATGAAACAAGTTACAATTGAACCAAGTAATAATACAAAAATAATACATCTATAGGAGTACTTATGTTTAATATACTTTCATTTATATTAGGAGCTTTGTGTGTATTCTATTTTATGAATCAAGGTACAAAAAATGTACATGAAGTATGGCAACAAGCTTATCAAGTTGGAAGAGATGATGGAGAGATAGTAGCAAGATCTCAATACGAATTAACTGATGAACAACTAAGATACGAATGTGAAAGATTACATTGGGAAGTACTTGATGGTAAGAAAAGATAACCATTAGTAAGCACTAAGGATAATCATTAGTACACCCTAAGTATTAATGCCATAACATCTAAGTATAATAGTTAACACCTTTAAGTGTATCACTTAGGGTGAAATACCGCCCCTGTGGATAACTTTCAAAATACCTGATCTGTGTATGAGTGTGTATATATATACGTAGGGGGGGACGGTGGCCCATGCGTGGGGTAGGACAGCCAAAAATAAAACATTGTCACTTTCCAGGTTAAAAATGCCTGATTAATATGCTAACTCATTGATTTGTATAGCTATTGATACTGTTAGTGAATCAGTAAATAAAAAGGCTATTATAGTAAGTTGATCAATTTGGGGGTATGTGTTCAATTTGATTGACGATGCATCAATTTAAACACTATCCCACAATCACAAATACACCACCCCCCCAAAAATAATGGTCACTACACTATTACAAATTAATTGTCAACATATTTATTTATTATTTCCTGGTGTTGTCAATATGCAACAAATTATAAATATAATTTAATTATCTATTGACTTATATTTTTTCAGTACATTAATATAAAAAGCATGGAAACAAAATTAAATTTTTAATAAAGGGAATGATTATGTTAAGTATTGATATTGCTTTGTATCACCAAGAAACTGTAAAAATGAATGGTAATTTTAAAACTGTCAAAGCTGAATCAAAAAAAGATTTAGTGGTTATTCTAGAAGACGAAGATAATAAAAAATATTTGTATCTGTTACCTAGAGTTTTTAATTATAAAGATAATGTTAATAAAAGTTTGAATAGTTTCATTGCTACAGCTTTTCCTGATGAAAATGTCATGGATTGGATAATGACTGTAGAGGATTATGGTGACTATACAATCATAAATTTTTAATAAAAGGGAATAATAAAATGCCTAAAACTTACAAATTGACACTAGCTACTGATAACCTCGATACTAACCCTGAAGAAATATTTTTTGATGATTTTTATGAGTTACAAGATTATTACTATGAAGAAATTGAAAGACGGGTTCAATTTACTGTGTCGCATAGTCCCTATAGTTTGACTGATCAAGATATACAAGACTTAGAAGAACAAGAAAGACAACTACTCACATTTGAAATAAACACTTAATTTTTAATAAAGGGAATAATAAAATGAAACCATACAAACCAAAAACATTAACAACTCAACAAGTTTCACAAAATAAAATACTTCAAGATTTAATAGAGGATATTTTTAATCCTAACAATAAATCATCCGACTATAAAAAATGTTGGAATCCTAAAAATTTTAATTTACTAGGTCAGATAAATCCTTACACTGATAGAGTTTATCAGGGTAGCAATGCATTGATGTTGTCATATGTACAAGCTAAAAATAATTATAAGTCTAGTCTATGGCTAACCC
>Ga0207896_1000150_pt1 | contig 15487 bp, 20 predicted proteins | sample LinPmetageLP36_FD_184049 | JGI IMG/M metagenome (GOLD analysis project Ga0207896, IMG submission 184049) | Marine viral communities from the Pacific Ocean - LP-36 (SPAdes) | ecosystem: Environmental > Aquatic > Marine > Oceanic | place: Pacific Ocean | collected 2010-06-15 | reverse complement strand
CACTTTTGGAGATCACCACCGAATCCACATCCTACATCCAAAATACTGTCGCCTTCGCGGGTAGCCGATTGGATGAGGAGACGCTTAGACTCGTTATGGTACTTACGTATCTCCTCCATTTATTTAACTTAATTTTTTCTTTTTAAATGGTTTACTAAGGTAAAAATATCAGACTATATAAATGTCATCTAATTCCAATTCCAATTATTCCCCTCGTCCAGATTGGCGAACCGAACGAAACTTGTTACAAAATTTTAACCAAGTTTCCAATAAAAAATTGAAAACAATATCTTTAGAAAACGCGTTAAAGCAGATGAAAATGGAGAATGATAGGGCGTTAAAGCAGATGAAAATGGAGAATGATAGGGCTAGAAAAGAGTACGAAAAAAAATTGAAAGAAATGAAAACATTACGTGAAAAGACCATGAAGCAATTAAAAGATGCCAAAATGAGATTAAAACAAAGAAAGGAAGAAAAGAAAAATAAAACAAATAATTCCAAACCCATTCCCGAACCCAATTATTTACCTCGTCCATTAGGTTGGCGTAAAACGAAAGAGACCAATAAAAAAGTAGAAAAATCAAAATCATTATCACCATTACGATTTAAAACCAGACCAAAAAAGAATTATCATAAGACGAATGTTCCTAACGTTATTGTACAAAACACTAAACGAAAGAAAGGGGGTGTGTTAAATTCTTTACCGAATGAATATTTTCAGTACAAAAAATAATCACATATTATAGAAATGGTAAACAATATACTGCGAAAAAACGCGGAATTGCATAAAGAAAAACAAAATTTACTTAATAAGATTGAGAAAGAAATTAAAAATACAGAAAAAATTAAGTTAAAACTTGAAAAACTTCTAACCATATATGAACAACAGTATGATAAGATTTTAGTGATTAAGATGTTTAAGAATAAAATACCTCAAAAAAACAGAAATAAGATTAACGGTGATGAAAAAAAAATAGAAAAAAAGATTATTAATACTTTAAAAGAAATTAAATATTTAGTAGAAAAATTAATAAATATAACTGATCTTAAACGTAAAATCATGGAAAACATGAACAAACCATTCCAAAATTTTATCTCGGTTCATTTTAGAAATACAAGTAGAAATGGAAATCGAAGATAAAAAGTGTGATAATACTCAACCCGTCGCAAATTGGAAGTGTATATGGTTTACGTTAGCATTATCAGGTGGTTACTGGTTTTTGCCCCATAGAAATAAGTGGGTCCTTCTAGTGCTCTTATATGTACCCTATGTGGCACTCGCCTACTACGATCACTGGTTCCTTTGCGAAAGAAACCTTGGTCCAACATACCTCGCCATGTTTTACCATTGGATAAAACCTCAAGATTCAGAACAGATCATCAAGTATAAGAATTGGTGTCCCGAAATTAAGAATAAAGTCCTTTTTATAGACACTGTTATAGTACTCGGTGGTTTAGCCGCTTTACCATCGTTCCTTAAATGGAAACCTTAAACTAATGTAAATCCAATATCCCTTGGTATTATTTTTTCATCAACATTCCAATTATACAAATAATAATTATTCGTACCCGTACCTTTCATAAATCTATTTAAAACGAGTTCTTCTTCGCTTACACTTATATTTGTACAATTGTAAACGTCGAAACCTCTATTACGCGCCATTATTATCGCATCTTTCAAACAGTTTCCTACGTTATAAAACGCGTATGCCTGTTTTACTACATTCCCAGATTCTACGTGTACGTAAGGTATACTATAAAAGGAAAGAAACTGATCGGTAGTATCACTTATATAGGAATACATAACATCTTTGCGTGGTAATAACCATGTTTCAACATATTTTTCATCAATTTCAATATACAATTTAAATTTAAGAAGGTATTTTTGTAACATTTGTGTAACGCGTGGGATATCTTCTTTCGTCATTTCCCTAAACCTTGATGATCCTAATACTAAATTTGGTATTTCGCGTGCTTTTGAAAACCCTATTGAATTTAGTTTTTTTACGTTTATAAGTCTGTGCCAATACCGTACTTCTGTTAATGGTGTGGAAACACGTTTAACTATGGTGTATACAGCTTGTCTAATGTTATATTCTCGGGCACGACGCGATATTTCGTTTATGAGTAAAGGTCCAAATCCTTTTGACCGTGAATCGTTATCTACACATAAAAAGTTTATTTGAATCATTTTTAATGACGTTCCGTTTACATTTACGGTTGATGGAACACCCGTAATACAACCGTGCATGATTTTAGTTTCGGTATTACGTATAGATATTATGAATTTTTCATCGGTTGCCAATTTTAATAATTCAAGTGGATAATCGAACGCGTAATGTGAATCTCGTATGTAATATTTTTTAAGAAACATACACAATTCTTCTAAATAACACGAATCCCACTCATACCCTTCTGGTAACGCGTTTTTTTCAAGTTTAAGGTTCTCTGATGAATCTATTTCCCCCTGTTTTGTTTCTGTTACTTCTTCGTTTTTCACAGGTTGTTTTTTCCAATACATTCTTTACAATTTCATATACTTAAAGTTTTAAGTTCATGTAAGTATATATAAACAATGTCTCTCGAACAAGATTACACAACCGTACCAGGTCAACTTTATGCCTGCCTTTCTGTAGTAGGACCGGAAGCACCACAAAAGAATGATAAGTTTGGAATTAAAATTAGGGGTGCTTTTAATACGCGTGATGAAGCTGCTTCTCATGCTAAACGTCTTCAAAAAGAAGACGCAACTTTTGATATTTATGTTGTCGATATGTATAAATGGTTATTGATTCCACCTGACCCGGCTCAAATTGAAGATGTACATTATACGGATGAAAAGCTCGAAGAACTTATAACGGGCTACAAAGAGAATCAAGCTCAAGCCGCTGCCATGTTTTCACAACGTAAAACGGATATGATGTCTGTTAAGGCTCCGGGAACTGATACGTACTTTAAAGGTGGAGACGAAAATTCCAAGTTTTATACCAAACCCGATGAATCTCCAATGAGTCACCCGGGTGAAGTTTTGGAACGCCTTCAAAAAGAAAAACCAGACGCTGATATGGAAGATTTGGTTAAGGAAGCTGACGAGATTGTTGCTAAAGAAATGGAAACGATTAGAGTTAAGCGCGAGGCTGAACTCAAGGAAAAAATTGAGAAAGAAGAAATGGAGATGGAGGAAGAATCTAAGAAAGTGGTTGTTGAAAATTCTACTGAAGGTCAGGTGAAAGAAACTGAAGACGATGGTGAAGAGGAAGTAACGTCTGATGATAAAGAAAATGAACAGGTGTAAATTAATTTTGTTACATAAATGTAAGTATGTTGAGTATTATATTGAATATAATCACCATTCTTATTTTGATATTTGTATTAACTTTATTTTTGAGATTGTATAATAACCAAAAAAATAAATTAGAAAAAACATCTAGTGATTCTAAAACGACATACGACGAAATAACTGCATCTGAAGTTATGAAAAATACATTTGATGATCCACTAGTTACGAGTAGATCTTATTTTACTGAATCATCATATGGTGAAATTGGTGAATTTATGGGTCAACAAACCCCATCGACTGTATATTGGATAGGAGGTAAAATTTTATCCAGGTCTTAAAATAACAGGTTGCATAGTCTTACCCATAAAAAACCCTAATAAAAATGCAACAAATATAATAACGTATCCTGTTTTATCTAAATTAGAAAATATATCTTGTTTTTCTGGGTGTATTAACTGTTGTGTATACATTGGTTGTTGTGGTTGAACATAGTATTGTTCGTTATTTTCTGGTTCCTGTTCATGTAAGTCGTTATCCTTGTTTAAAAACTCTCCTGGGTTATATTCAATAGGTGTTCCAACTTCGGCTTCCATTTATATAAATTAAACTCTTTTTTTTAAGCTCGATATTACTCATCGTCTGAATATTCTTCATCCTCAGAAGATTCTTCGTCGTTTTCGTCGTCTTCTTCATCATCAACAACAAATCCTTTCAAATTACCATTTTCATCTTCATCTGAATCACATTCGGATTCTTCGTTATCTGAACATATATCTTCATCGTCTGTTTGAAGAAGATCAGCGTCTGTATCATATTCATCGTCCTTGAAATCGTCTTCTATTTCTTCGAATAATTCTAATCTTTCTGGTACTTTTGATAATCGTCCTGAGCGTGTTTTTCGAGCTATAGACATGCTTTAATTAGTATTAACACATTTCTTTTAAGTATTTTACTCGTTATTATCAAAACTAACATTTTTATAAAGATTGTAATATTTTATTGGTTAATATATGTTTAGGTGGTGATTTACATTTACATTTTTGTATAAGTAATTTATTTTCTATTTCAAAATTTACATTACTTATACATTTTTCACATGAGTACGATGTTAAAACACTATGTTTTTTCGTATTTTTAGTTTCTATATTTTTTATTTTAAGATTTTTGTTTTTGAAAACGTTTTTGTTTATGAAAAGATTCAATAATTCAATAGTTTGTTCAAAACCATCGGGTTCTGTCTTTTTAACACTGTTTTTTGGTTTATATTTTTCAACTTTACCGTCCTTGTATAATATATTCGTAATTTTAGATGAGAGTTGATGTCTTTTTCCGGTGAAATCTTTACAAAAACCAAAATGTCTCATTGTATCGGTAGTCGAAAAGCATTTTTGTGCTATAGTATCTCCTAATATATGAAACCATACGTGATTAGAATTATGGTTACACTTTTTATTTTCACAATAAAATGAATTCGTTGAAACGAGAAACTGGTTTTTATTTTCATAAATTTTTGTTACCCTCGATAAATTTTGACCTTGTAAATTTTTTCTTACAAATTCTTCTACAAGACTAATAGCTTCCTGATCCTTGAATTCGTTTTTTATTTGTGCGTTTGTAAAAGACCCTTCTGGTTGTTTCGAATATTTATTTTCTATTATGACGGGATCGTCTCTCTCTGTACGTAAAGTAGCCATGTTCATTATTTTAACATCTGCGACCTGACCATCTATAGTTTCGAGTAATTGAAATGGACCGTACCTGTATATAAATATTGGTTTGTATTCACTTTGTGTTACTTTTCCTGTATAGTTACATTCTACACACCCTTTACCGGAACACTCGTCATGTTTTCCCTTTTTATGTGACCATGGCATCCGAAATCCGCTTCCTTTGGCTTTTCGTTTTAAACTTCCGTAAACAGCTTCATCGATTATATCATTCCAATTTCTTGAACCGTAATACTCGTTCATTATTCGTACTAGAATTTCTCGTATTGCTAAAGCTGATGACTGATTTACGATAAAATCTGGCCAATTTATGTGAATACCTGTCTTAATTAGATGACCCACTTTTTTCGGTTGAGCTACAGAAATGAGTGCTTCTTTACCTCCCAATTTTTTAACTCTTTCGCATATTATTTTACAATAGTTTTCGAGTTCTGAAAATTCAATTTCATCCTCATCCTTGTAATCGATATCCACAAAAAAGTTATAATTTTCACTTTTCTGTTCGACCACGAATATTTTTTCCCCTGAATTATAGGAATCTGTGTATTTAATATAGAAATCATTCAATCTATCAAATGGCACTGAAAGGACACCTCCATCCATGAGCACATGTGATACATTGGTATTGTTCCAGAACCCCTGTTCTTTACACCATGTTTTAAACATGGTTTACTTACCAAATAGTAGTTTTATTTTTTTATATTGATTTAATTAATCACTATCGTAGTGATGTCTCCAAATTGATTTTCTATACGATATTTCTGGATATTCTTCTTCTTCTGATAAATTCTTTTTTAAAACAAGAAGTTCATAAACTTTATCTTCTTTGTGTAATTCTGCGTACCTATCTGCTTTTTCCTTTGTATAACCATGTCTTTCAACGAGAAGATGTGAAATTTGTGAGAGTATGTAAGCTTTGGACTTCATTATTTAATAGAGAAGGTTTTTCTATTGAGAGAAGTTATGCATGCATAAAACTCTGGGTTATTGAGAACGTTTTTAACTATTCTATCCCATTGTTTTTTTGTATTGAATTCTGTTAATGTTTCAAAATTCATAAAATCATTTTCATCGTAAGTTCGTTTATATGGTTGTTTTTGTATTTTTTTAAGATTTGTTTTTTGTTTCTCATCGTTGAATTTTCTGACAAGTTCGGTTTGTTGTTGCGGTGTATAATCTACGAAAAATATAAAGACGTTGTATTCTAAATCAACACCGGGACTTTCTTTAACTATGAATTTGAAATCTGAATACTGACCTTTTTTGAGAGAAATGACTCCTCTTGTTTCCTCTTCTAGTTCTCTCAAAGCACATCGTATTGGATTTACTATTTCTCTTCGCCTACACCCTCCGGTAACGAAAATCCAATCTTTGAATCGTCGGTCTCGGACAGTGAGAAACTTGGGTTTATCGCCCGTAAACGTTACGGGTACAGCTATAGCCTTGTATTTCTTCATTGCTCATTAGCAAGTTATAATTATATGAGATGATTATTCTGATGAATCTTCCTCGGAATCTTGATTTTCAAGGTTCTTTTCTTCGACTTGGGTTTGTAAAGCGTTTTCTTTTTCTGACTCTGGTTCAGTAAAAGGGGATGGTTTGGGCCTGGATAAAAATGAAACAAGTTTTCCATTAAATCCCTTTACACCTTCCATTTCTTCGTTGGTTTTCTTGAGTTCCTTGTACATATATGCAGTGGCTACAATACATACGATTACAGCTATTATTGTGACGATATCTCGATCAAAGGTAAACATTATATAATATTAAAATGTAGAGTTAATTTTTTAAGTATGTATAATCGCACCCATCTGAACACCGTTTTCTTTTGGGCAATCATACCCCATTTGAGCAAATTGAATCTCCTGGTAATGTCCCTCTTTACACTCAGAATTCTGAGTGGGTTCTTGTTTTTTAGAGTCGACGAGATGATTCAAAGTTCCGGACTTGGGATCGTAAGTAATTATAAATATAAAAGCTGCGACAAAAACTAGTTGCCAGAACATTTATATTAAGTGGCTATAAAAATTGAATTAGTTAGAGTACATCAAACCACCCATACCATTTTCGATACGGAGAATGTTGTAGTTCACGGCGTAGATAGTATTATCAAACGTCGAGCTATCGGAAACGAGTCTCGCGGAATCGAGTCTACTGAAGTTGAGCGAACCCGTTGGTTGGAGTTTAGCAGTGTCGAGGCAGAATGGAACCAATAAGATATTCTCAACAACATCCGCAGCCTGTGTATGGTAATACACTGGTACTGAGGTGTGGTGAGGGATAACTGGTTTCGCGTCCGAAACATCCGTACCATTAATTTGGAGCTTGACTTTATCGGATGCAGATTGACCGTTCACGGCGACCAAATATTTCATTGGGTGATTGAAGCTGAGTTCTTGGATTTTATTGAGCGATGCAATTGCCTTTTGTGTTTGTGTGATAAGCATGTTTTGTGGTGCGTTGGAAAGTGCCGTGCGTTCATCTGTATCGAGGTGAAGAAATTGAGCATACACTTCGAGGTCTCCGACAATAGAGGCATTATCGGCCCACGTAATTCTCAATTCAACATCGTGATATTGAAGTGCGACCAATGGGATAGCAGATTGAACATTTTCACAAAACGAAAACCTGAGTGGGTAGAATTTTTCCGCTGTATATTTAGCTTTAGAGTACGTTTGGTTCATAACTGTTGGTGCAAGAGAGGTGGAGAATGTGTAATCTTGTTCGTCGATGACTTGACCACCGATCAAAAGTTCAACCTTGGCGACATTTTCATTCCAATTTGTGACATTACCCGCTCTATTGGCGATATAGACGTAACCGAGCATATCACCTTTTCTTTCGAATCGGATAGTTGACATACCAGCTCGAGCTGGGTTGCCCTGGATAGTTTGTCTTTCGACAGTTTGGGCGAAGTTTGTGTGACGTTTGTAGTTGGACCTGAAAAAAGAAACTTCAGGTTGACCTACGAGATGCGCATCTTGGGCACCGATTGCAACGAGTTGGGCAATACCTCCAGACATATTTTATATTATACTAAGGTTTTTTATTTTTAAGCCCATATATAATATAAAAGTGTGTTCTGATTTATTTAATTTACTAATTTTGTGTAAAAGATATTGAATTCATATATACATTACCTGCAACATTTGACAATGTCATGAGTCCGTGTTCACTTTGTTTAATAGTGAGGTCGCTCGTCTGAACGTACCAGTTTACATTTGTAAGATTTTTTGATATTTTCCTACTTGCTCCTGATGCAAATATAGGTATGACTACCTGAGCACCGTCTATAAGATTTGAATATACGAGACTATTTAAATCGCCTGCAAGTTGAACAAGTGGTGCTGTGCCGTAACTTTTATTTTTAGCATCTATAGTTATTGTATCTGTCGATGACATTGTTGCAGTTATACCTGGATTTGTAAGTTGAATATTTTGTGATATCAAATTACCTGTAACATTTACATTTGAACCAATTTTAATACTATTTGTCGTAACAAATGCATTATCCGAGTTATAACTTGAATGTGGACCTGTAAACTGAATAACGTTTGATGTAACATTTGCTCCCACAGTCGCTTGAGAAACATCGTCTAAAGAAAAAGGTGATGCGGCGACGTGTAAAGATCCTATTGTAATACTATCGGCTGAGACGTTACCCGAAACTGTAAGTACATTCGATTCAAATACGTTTATAGTAAGGTTTGCAGCTGCGACTGATGGTCCTATAGAAATATTTGCCTTATATTCATGAACATTATCGAGTGCCGAACCACCACCTTGTCCCCCTGAATCATAGATTTCACCTGTTGTTGTGTTGAACGATAAAACATTATTCGAAGGTGATGCATAAGCCGGGTCAAGTTTTACCGCGTTCGTTACTTTCAAAGACGCTACTGCACCCGCCGACGATTTAAGTAAAACATCACCGGCGTAATCGATTTGTTTCGTAGCTGCAATGTCAATATCACCCGCGGATGTTAAACCCGTGGTTGTGTTATTAAACGCGACTGTTTGTGTTGTCGTTGCCCCTCCATCTGTAATTGTTTGTAAAGTCGAAGAAACGTCGTCCCAATCTATTCCAGCCGCGGAACTTCGAAGAAACTTTTTACCTGATGCTGTATGAGGAGAAAGTGTAGATAACGCAGTTCCAGATGCTGGACCTAATAACAATTCGTTTTCTGCTACTGTAGTTAAACCGGTACCACCCTTGGCAAGTAAAACTTGTGAACTCAAATTAGCGGGGTTGAGTACTGATATACCTGTCGTTACACCCGTACCACCACGTGCAGTAGCAACTGTTCCAGTCGTAAGGTTAGTTGCATTTAGTACTGTGAGCCCTGTAGTTACACCCGTACCACCTCGAGCAGTAGCAACCTGACCGGTATTAGTAGCGTCGCCTAAATCTAAGTTTGTTATAGATGAACCATCACCATGGAACGAATCCGCGGTTACTTTACCTGTTGTCGTGACGTTACCGGATAAAACGTTACCCCAAACGTTTGCCGTGATGTATCCATCCGCTGTTGTGTTTGTAGGTACAACCTTTTCACTTTCGGAATTACTTTCTGTAAAAGCGATTGTATATTCTTTACTCATGGTCTCACCCAGAAAACCTGCAAATACATTCGCGGTTGGTCTTGTCATATGTTGCCCCATATCTTTTGCGTCTACGGTGTTATTGTGTGCGACTGCAAATATTTTATCGGTAATGTAATGATCGGTTGTATGCTGCGCCGTAATATTACCTGCAACGGTTAAGTTTCCAGAAATCACCACGTTTGAACTAATAGATGTAATGTGTGTAGATGGGTTATACCCAATTTTACTTTCCTCAAAAATACCAGAACTGTTCACGTATGGTATACTCGAACCAGATAACGAACTAGCGCCCGTACCACCTCGAGCAATAGGAACTTGACCGGAATTATTAGCTTGACCTAAATTTAAGTAACTTATACCCGAACCGTTTCCACTAAAAGCTCCTTGAAAACTCGATGCTAGTATATCACCGGACGATGCATCTAATACAATCCCCGAACCGTTTAATGCTACTTGTCCATCCGTTACTTCTAGAACTACACCCGAAGATTTATTTAATGTTATGACTTCATTAGAAACGTTAGACACACCTGTTTGTGACGCAAGCACTTCATCTAACGTGAGTGGAACATCGGACCATTCGGGTGCCGTTTTACCCGCGTTTAATCGGAGAAACTGACCCGCGGTCGCGGAAGATGTACTTAACTTTGTGAGTGATGTTATTCCATTGGCATATACTAAATCACCTTCAGTATATGCATCAATACCTGTACCACCCACTGGTATGGCGAGAGTACCCAGAGTTATATTACCCGTATCTATATCTGTTATAGACGAACCATCACCGGAAAGTGATGACGCAGTTATAATTGAAGCTGATATGTTATTAGATCCTAATATTTCACCGTATATACCTGACGATGCTATATTATTAGATCCTACTATTTCGCCGTATAGTATTCCACTAACTTTAGCTGCTGTTATGTTATTAGATCCTAATATTTCACCGTATATACCCGTTGTTCCAATAAGTTTATCTGCTAATATATCTTGACTTGTTACTATTTGGTCATATACACCCATTGTTCCAGTAATAGTTTGACCTTGAATGTCACCTAGAGCAGTAATAGTCTGACCTTGAATGTGACCTTGAGCAGTAATAGTAGTTTGACCTTGAATGTGACCTTGAGCAGTAATTTGACTTGCTGTAATTAAATTGGAACCACTTATGTTACCAAATATATAATCATCGATAACTATATTACTATATGCCTTGAGTGACGTTGTTGGATTTGTAAGGTGGAGTGTATTTGATGTAACATTACTTTTATCCGTGACAGTTTGTAAAGTTACATTTGAAAGAAGACCGCCATCACCACGATAATATTGTGCGTTTATATTCCCCGTCGTTTCTATAGCGAAAATAGATTGTGTTGGTACATTCATAACAGTTTGACCAACAGCTCCTAATGTAAATAAATTTTGTGGATTTGTATTTGCTATGGCGACGTGAGACGTTGCTTGTATATCCCCAGTGTGTATAATACCCGAAACTTGAATTTTATTTAAATTATTTCTATCTATAACGACAGAGTCTCCCGTAGTTGATAACCTATGAGTTCTTGTATTACCTACAATTCGTAAATCATCATTATCACCTACTGGACCTTTAATAAAAACTTTATCGGCTACAGATAAGGCGTGTGTTGGGAGTGTATTTGAAATACCTACGTTAGATGACGCAACGAAAGATGTAGTTACATTTTTAAATTCAACTGTATTCGCTGTAACATTACCTACAGTAGTTGCATTTTCTAACGTAATACCACCTAACAAATCTGTAGCTACACCCGAATCTACAAGTTCTGCTGTTTGTGCGTGATACGCAAAAAAATTCGCACCTGATAATTCTGCTACACGTACCGGTGTCACATAAAGTGAACCTGGTGTTGATGCAGATATAGGTGCATCTGACGCATTGAAAACAACTGTGTTTTCGGCCTGATTATCATTAGCGTGTTTACCAAACCGGATTTTGGTAGACCGCTCGATGGTAGGTATATTTTTAACCATTTAATATAAGTAGGTATTTTTAATTGGCGTATATTAAACCCGCCATACCATTTTCTATTCTAAGAATATTGTAATTTACGGCATATATTGGATCATTTATAATCATATTCTGGCTATGTATCTTTGCAGAGTCTAAACGACTAAAATTGAGCGTTCCTGTCGGTTGGAGTGAGCTCGTCGAAAGACAGAAGCAGTATAAAAAGAAATCTGGGGAAGTTACGAATTGTGTGTGGTAATAGTTTTGAATTTCCATAAAATGTGGTTTCCCCCATTTATAATTACCTATATCGAGACCATTTATCTCGATCTTTACTTTATTACTCGCAGATGTTAAAGCACCTTCAGTACTTGTATCTGAACACGCTAGGTATTTAACTGGGTGGTTAAATGTAAGTTCCTGTGTAAGTTCCTGGGAAGGAATACTTTTTTGAACTTGTGTAATGAGTAGATCGTGATTTCTCGAAACTAAATTTCCACGTTCTTCGTTATCGAGGTAATAATAATTTGAATAACACTCGACGTTATAATTACCCGCTTGTGAACCCCAGTGAATACGCAATTCTACTTCATGGTATCGCAAAGCAACTATGGGTATAGCACATTGTGGACCTTCGCAAAAAAAGAAACGTAAAGGGTAAAAGTACGAACGTGCACTTATACCTGGGTGTGTACCATTTGAACTTTTAGAAACATTCGTTGCGAATGTATCTATGGCTATTTTTTCCGTAAACGCAGCGTCTTGTGAATCGATAACCTGTCCACCGATAATCAATTCAACTCTATCAATTATATTTTCCCAGTTTTGAATATCAAGTGCTTTCGAGTTATCGTCTATAGTAAAATATGTGTATCCTAATAAGTCACCTGATCTTGGTATTCTGATCGATGACATAGCGTTATTTTTCACAGCTCCTTGTATCGTTTGCTTCTCTATAGATTGTGAAAAATTAGAATGCCTTTTGAAAGTTGAGTTAAAGAATGAAATTTCTGGTTTTCCCATAATGTACTCATCTTGAGCACCGATTGCAATGAGTTGAACAATACCAGAAGACATTTATAATAAGAAAAGGTTAAAATTATACGTGTATATCGCCCTGAAATAATTAGAAGCCTAAATTCCTTTTTTTACAAATAAATCTAAATATTAAACAGGTCTCTGACGTAGTCGCCGCTGCACCTGTTTCCTTTAATAACTCAACGGTTATTCTATCGAGTTTCTTTATTGGGTTAAAATATTGTTGAATAATTGGGTATTCGTTTTTAAAAATGAGTCGAGATGTTCCATCTGTTACGAGAGAACCGAAAACGCCATTTATTAAATTATCATCAGCTGTATTCAGATCTGTTTTCCCTCTTTGAGAAAAGAAAGTTCTTAATTCATCAATTTTAAGATGTATGAATTTGTGAGATACACCCGTGCCGTTAATATGAGCGGCTGTTAATTGAACCTGAACTATATTTTCAAGGGGTTTTGGGAAGAATGAAGTAAATTTTTGTTTTTGAGAATCGTCAACAGAATCAACGATAATGGTATGATACTCGTGTTCAAAATCGGGTAAACTTGACTGACTAGTCACTAACGCCATTTATATATACTGGAGATTTTACTTCATCTTGTACCCCGCTTGTTGCTGAACAAGTTTTTGTCCATCACAAACTCCACCTCGACTATCGGAATAGTATGAGTTTCCGAGGCACGATGGCTTTGATTCAAGATCGAAAAGGGAACCTTCATTTTGGGTTTCGATTTCGACGGTCTGGTAATTACTTGTTCTCATGGCGGCGAGGGCGCATAACATTAAGAAGACAATCACAATTGCCTTGAGAGTATTTTTGTTTGTGGCGTTAAGTTTCATTTGTTATCAACATACATTTTTTTTAAAGTGCGTTAAAGAATTTAGAATACTTTCAATATAAAGATTAAATGGACGGTGAGATCATACTTAATAGAAATCATACAAACGTGATGAAACTTGATGACAACGAACAAGCTCTTATGAACGAGATTGAAATCGAAATCCCAAGACCTCAGCCTGTAAAAAAACAAATGCCAAAAACTATGAAGACGCAATTTACACCACCACAAACACAAGTTTTTCAGGAAGATATAGATTCGTTTGCTAACCCAAACAAACAAAATCCACCTTCGATTCCTCCACCGGAAGATCCAGTTGATTACGGTGAATACGAAGAAGAAGATCAGGGGTATGATTATGCAGGTGGTGGGGGAGGTGGTATGCCTTATATGGAAGAGGAAAAACCGTCACCAGGCTACAAAACAATCGATGAAGAAAAAGCTGATCTTGTAAATAAACTCGGGAGACTCGAAAAGAAAGGGTTTACGGTAAATAAAAGATTAAATGTATATTCACCAATTGACGAACTTAGAAACGAAGTAAAGAGAATTACGTATAGCATAGACGTTGATAAATCTTTAAAATTTTCGAGGCGTATGCTTATTGCATGTACAACCGGTCTTGAATTTTTAAACAAAAAGTATAACCCATTTGAAATTCAACTCGATGGTTGGTCGGAAAATGTAATGGAAAATGTGGACGATTACGATGAAGTTTTTGAAGAATTGTATGTGAAATATAGAACTAAAATGCACGTTGCCCCAGAGGTAAAGCTTATTATGATGCTCGGTGGGTCGGCTATGATGTTTCATTTAACCAATAGTATGTTTAAATCAGTCATGCCTAATATGAATGACGTGATTAAACAAAACCCAGGACTCGTACAGAACATGATGTCTGCGGTGCAAAACACAGTTCCTAAATCTCAACAAGGTGCGAGTGAACCATCCGTAGATGAAAATGGGAGACGAGAAATGCAGGGTCCAGGGTTTGATATCTCGAGTCTTATGGGTAATATTATGATGCCTCCACAACCACCAATGAACACAACAAGTATTAATAAACCAGAAGATACGGAAATTGATATCGAAGACGATATTTCGGATATTGCCGAACCACCAACTTTCGATACCGGTCGAGAAGGTGGTGATGACGAGGTGAGAGAAGTTAAAGTTACTCAGACCAAATCAAAAAAAGGAGGTGGTAAAAAGAAAAAGACCGTTGAAATTAATTTGTAAACATAGTATAAATGATAGGGTATTGTCCTTTAGATGAAGACCCTATTGAGATACCTTCTCGGCGGCGAGAAGTTGTACCCCCGACCCCAGTTGAAACACAGGCGGCGGTGAGACCTAGACGTTCTAGATCTTTCCTCGGTGAAGACGATACGGAGTGTAACTTTGTCGTTATGTTTTTCATCGCGGGTGTAATTGCCTTGGCGGTTATGGACGCACTTCCTAATAAAAAGTGATCGACTAAACCATCTACCATCCTGCTTTTCCAGCATGGTAAATGTGATTTCGTTTTTTTAATTACTGTTTATGTACTTTTTGCCTGTTCAGGAATGACGTGTCCGTCATCGTCAGTCCAGTCTGTATCGTACATGTGTTTATCTTTTCTTTCACCTATAACTAACCAACTAACATTTGCGGTAGAAGATGCGTTTTGACACGATATTGTAAGCGTGTTTCCAGATACGGAACCTTTTACTGCATCCCAATCGGATTCGTTTGATGTAAAACATTGAACGTCTCTATTTAGTACTTCAAATGTACCACTCGTCATGTTAGAAACGGTATCTAAGTTTATAGATGCACCCCCATTTACTAGATCAACTTTACCCCTATATATGAGATCGGCTTGTGGACCTTCGATGAAAGAATGGTATAGACAATGTGTATTACTCATAATTTCAAGTGGGTGATCTATTTTAAAGGAACCACTACCTTTTGATATTCTACCTGTGCAGTTTATATTACCAACAACATCTAAAGGGTGAGATGGAC
>Ga0207896_1000147_pt1 | contig 15553 bp, 21 predicted proteins | sample LinPmetageLP36_FD_184049 | JGI IMG/M metagenome (GOLD analysis project Ga0207896, IMG submission 184049) | Marine viral communities from the Pacific Ocean - LP-36 (SPAdes) | ecosystem: Environmental > Aquatic > Marine > Oceanic | place: Pacific Ocean | collected 2010-06-15 | reverse complement strand
AGCATTTAATGGATTAAGGTATATACCTTCCTCAAACGAAGCCGCTAAAACATCTGATGTTGAGGCTTTTGCATAATCAAAATACTGTTCTCGCAGAACCTTATTGTCTTTTTGCTCTGGTATGTAAACATCAACCATTAAAAGAAACCATTAGTGGCGAAGTATTTTGTTCTAAAAGTTTTTGCAAAGCCACCATCTCCCTTTTGGCGTTCTGGGATTCCTTCAGCGTATTCCAAAACCTGATCGAAGGTGACTGTTACAAACCCACTTCCATCACTTTTAGGAACAAGATTTCCTGTTTGGTCAACAAGATAAGCACCAGTTCCGCTTTGTGTAGTTCTCCAAGTGCCTTCAGCTTGTAAGTCATTTAAGTATTGCTCATTGGCAATTTCTTGTGTTGTCCCTGATGGGGCTGGGGGGTAGTCAATCGCATCGGATAAACGCTCTCTGTTTAAAGAAAGACTGCTTTCTAAAACTACTTTAATGTCTTTTTGAACACCGCTTAAATTTTTTGGTAATCTTATCACTGTTTTGTTTATTGTGGGGAAAACAAAGTTATTCCCAATAACGGTATTATAAGCCATTTCCACCGCTTTTTGATGGGTTGTGGTTCCATTGGCTGAAGCGCGGATATACGCAGCCGTGTCCCTAACAATAGTTTTTATACCAAGATTATGATTGACGCGATCTATAGTTCCCCCACCTCTAGTGTCATCTATAAAATTGCCAACATTACTTGCCCCGTAATTCTGCATAATAATATCTGTTGCTTCGTTAATCTGTTTTATATCATCAGTACTGTTAAAATCTTTAATTGTTTTTTGACCTTCTTTAGTACCTGTCGCAGCAACCATATTTATATTAGCATTGTTAGGATAAGCAGCTACGACATTATCAACTTTACTAATTTTGTTGGTTTCCATTAAATGACGCATAACTCTATTTTCATTTTCAGTGCCAAACTTATTTAAAAAGGCATCCATCAAACCACCTTTATCTTTAGGGTCAGCGGCCTCAAACTGTGAAACAAATACATCAAGTTGAGCATTAGTGGTTACTCTAATTTTTGACGGAGCAACCCCCATTTTTGTTTGCATGGTAATCATGTCTGTAACAAAATTTTCAGAAGTCTGATCCACTTCTGTGTTTTTGCTCATGTAATACCCAACAAAATTATCTTCTTGCAATTTATCTCTTTCAATTATTCTTTTCTTTAACATTGAAAAAACTTTTGCGCCTTCTGGTGTTGCTATGTTTTCTTTTTTCCCAGCTTCTTTTAAAGCCGCAGCCGTTTGTTCAGCACTAGCAAATTCTATTCTTTTAAACTGCCTTGAGGCTTCTGCTGTAGCAGCAAACTCCAATTCCAAAGCGTCTGCCTCGGAATACATTTCAGCCAATCTAAAGGTTTTTGCTGCATTTCCTATTTGGGCTGTCATTTCTGGAGTGACCTGACCGTCAGCAGCTATAACTTGACTTTTAACACGATCTATTACAACCAATGAATTTGCTACAGCACGTTTAGCCCTTTCGTTAATTTCAGCATTTATAGAAGCTCTCATAGCTTGCCTACCGCTACGTTTTTTTATGTCAGGATAAAGAACAAAACTTCCATTTTTTTCTTCATATGTGTCATTCTCCATTTTTTTTAAATCAGCAAGGCTCATGTTTTGTATGCTTTGATCCAGAAGGTTAAGATTTGCGCTAATAGTTTCGCCCTCATCTGATTTTCTTGATTGAGTTAGCATTGAAATTAATGAACCCCTATTAGTGGATTTCATTGTGCTGAAGCTAATAGTTTTTTCTCCCTCTCCAGCTTCCATAGATGCTACGGTTTCTAAACTAACAGTTTTCCCATTTCTAATATCTTCAATAGCTTTATCAAATTGTTCGTCAGTAAAATCTTCAATGTTTTCAATTATGTACGCATGGGCAGTGTTAACTTCCTCTGCGTCAACAATTTTTTCTTTAGCAAGAATCCCAGCATTCCTAGCCGCATACTCAGCCGCTTTCATATTGGGCTTGTCCCTGTCAAGTTGTTCTCGCATTTTGTTAATTCCGTCTTGAGAATTGACACTATTAATATCATTCACATAACGGCTATTAGAAAGTTCTTTGCGGTATGTTGTCTTGCTGTACTTTGGACTAATGCCTTGTGAAGCCCATCTATCAAACCCTTCATCCAAACCAGTTTGAATATCTTGATAAAGTTGGCTGCTGGGATCAAGGCTTCTAAGCTGAGATAAGGTATCGTCAACAGTGGTGTTTACTTGTTCTGTCCGTATAGCTTGATGTTTGTTGTGAGCTTGCTGGCTACCAGTTGCTACTTTTGCAGCAAAGGTATTGTCAAACTGCATAGATACATCACGAAATTGGTTTTTTGTTAGCTTGCCTTCTAACCCAGACAGATGTTTATTACGCAGTTCAATGCGTTTTTTATCTGCTAACGCCTGATACTCAGCTACAGTTGTAGCCTCAGAGTTCATGGTAAAATTGTTCATCTCTTGGTTAACGTCAGTGTTAACCTTGTTTCTATAACGATCAGTTTCAGCTTTCTTTTCTTCCATGCCAAATTTAAAAGCAGCGTCCTCTATAGCACCGCCAAAGGCAGAAAAACCTTTTTGAGAAGCAGTAAATGCACCTTCATTAGCACGAACACCTTGTATTGGCTTTGTCGTTACTGTCTGGCCTAGCCCTTGATTATATAGAGGTATTTTTGGCATATCTTATCCCATCAAAGTTGCAGCTTTAGAGCCGCTATTTACTAAGCTTGCGTATGATTGATACTTCAAACCAGAAGCCTTTGCTTTTCCTTCAAGCCTTGTCATTGCTGCTTGCTCTGTTTTCATAGCTTGTTCTCTTGAGCTTGCCTGTTGGATATTCAAAGCATCCATTTGAGTGGCAAAAAATGTGTCAGCCGCAGCCGTCATTGGGCTGCCTGTCATTTGCACCCCAGAGGCAGCGGTCATCAATCTTTGTGTGCCAACCAAACGCTCAGACTCTTTACGCAGACTTACTTCTTGATCCGCTTTAACTTCAGCAAGGACAATCTTTTCATTTTCAGCAACCTTGGCATTATATTCAGCAATCTTCTGCACTTGTTTTGCTTGAGCTTGTTGGCCTTTAAAATTCATTACGCCACCAAGAACGCCCCCTGCTGCTGCCGCTTCGCTCATTACTGCACCCTCGCATAACGATAGTAGTCAGTGCCATCTAGCCCAAACTTTCTCATTAGCCCCTCATTTTCAAAACCCAACCAACCTATAAAGCGCACAGCCTCATCGTCATTGCAACTGACACTAGCTTGTAATCTATTGTAATTGTTTTCTTCTTGTATGTGATCTAACATAGCGCGTGAGTATTTAGCTGCCGTTAGTGGTTTATCATAGGCATATGATGACATAATAAAGAACGCTTCAGCCACGCCCTGCCATAACTGATACACGCCACCTAAAGCGAATATCTTGTTATCCATCATACCTGTGTAAGCCACCATAGAACTATCACTTGTAAATGCTACCTTTGCCGCATCTGGAAAATGGTAACGGGTTTCAATTTGCTCAATGTGTTCCTTTTTGAATGGCACAATATTAAGCGTCAAAAGTATTAGACCTTCTCATAATTGCCAGTACCGACATTGGTAATGGCTGTGTTTGTTGTATCACAATTTGTGCATCGTTGTCATACCCAGATGGAAACGATACTTCTTTATCTCCATTAAACATAGGCACAGCTTCGTTCATAGACATACTACTGTCGCGGAAAGGTACTCTGTCTAGGTTTGCTGTAGATGGCCCTATCTCTGCGCCAACAGTGTTGTTAAACCTAGCAGTTACGCCATGAATACGTTTGATCTTGCCTTGTGCAATACCATCATCTGCACCAGCTTCTAGCCGTAGGGTTTCCACAAAGGATGTATAACCGTGGCCTAGATGCACTTTAGATGCGCTGCGATCCAGTGTTACTGTGCCGCCTGATACAATCTTATCAGCATGAGCAGAGCCATCAGCCAGAACCGCTAATGTCTGGCCTTCTAGGTGATTGATACCTGTTATGGTTGTTGTAGCTGTGCTGTTGTAAGTTAGCCCATTATCCACAAAGAAAGCGTCAGTAATATCATCATTAAAGTAAAACGATTTAATAAAGCTAATCTGCCTTGTAGTTGCCCCATCTATTGTACGCTTTACAGATAAATATATCTGATCCTCAGAGCCACTAGGTATAGATGTCAGGCTTTCTGCTACAGCCCTGCCCTCACTTGTGGCGGCAAGCCTTGTGCTATCTGACGTTGCAACGGTCAAAAACCCCTGATTTTCTGGGGCTGTCTCTTTGATTGTAACAACCGCTGCCGCTGGATTAGCCACAGTAAAATCTGCATGAGCATTGATGCGGGTAAAGATGTTGTCAGCCGTTGTGTTGTTGCTTTCGTTTGGCCTCCAACCTAAAGATGTATCCGTTGGGGCAGAGCCACCAGCAGCTTCACTTGTAAAGGTGACTGAAGTACCATCACTCTTGGTAAGAGTAATCGTTGATCCAACTGCTATATTTGCATAATCAGCAACAGTTACAGTGGCCTCGCCAAACTTGCCGCCCAGAGGATGTTCATGCCACCCGATAGCACCGTTAGCGCGGTCATAAGTTAGCCCTATAAGTCTGCCATCAGCGTGAACAAACCAAAGAACTAGCTCTGGCTCTTGCTGCCAAACCATGTCAGTCAGGCCACCGCGAGGTAAATGGTCTGCTAAAATACTCAGATCAATCCCTAGTAATCCGTCAGTATCCAGATCAAATGTAATCTCTTTTACTTTTTCTTGGCCTTTTTGAATAAGAATTGTGCTGTTGCCAGCCCTTAATGGTCTTACATCTGATGTGCCAAACGTAGTTTCACGCAACACATTAACGTTAGTTGGCGATACTGGAGTAGTTCCAGAACCACCAGATAGCGTAAACTCTGCGCTAGTTGTAAGAATTTGCAGAAATCTTGCTGGCAGAAGATGTTTGATTACGTTTACTTTGTCAGATGCAATCGTAAAGTTTACTGCACTATCATCTATGGTGCCTGGAGTATGGTTTTCAAAGTCAGCAGAAACACTCCCAAATATTGTCTGTGGCTGGCCTGTCGTGCCAGCGAAGTACAAACGCTGCTCGTAGAAGCCAACAGCCCTTGGCTGGCCTTGTGTGCCGCCAAAAGCACCCAATGACCAACGGGTTGTGGTATTGCTGCTACTAACAACGCTTGCTGGCAAAACACCAGCGTCATTCTTAAACAATGCTGTAACCGCAGTTGCGCTACTAAAAGCTGTTATTTTTAAGTATCCAGAGCCACTATGTTGATAAGCCCAAGTAATAGCACCGTATGTTTCAGAACCAGACAGGTGAACTGGTGGGGTTAGCCCAGAGGCATCTGTACCGCTGTCTGTCTTTTTGTAAACATTATTACCAAATCTAACTAAATCATTCTGGTCATAATTTGAGCTTGCAACCCATAAATCATGTTGCACTTCTATAACTTCTCGCAACCTTATTAACCGCCCTACATCAGCAGCCACAAACAAACTGGCAGATGCCGTAAGTGTTACGCTTCCTGTGTTAGCGGAAGAATATATGGATATGTCGGTAATATTCTCATCTAAGTATGGGCCATCAACAAAGTCTATATCTGACAAACTCCAACCAGCATGGGCTGATGTTCTTGTTAGCTTTGCTGGTTCGTGGCTTTTGTGTGCTAAATAAATAATATCAGCAGATTGAGTATAGTTTATTTCAAACACTTGCGCTGCTGTATATGTAGTTGTTACCTCTACAATCTTACCAGCAGTGCCACTACTGTCATAAGCTGTAAATGCAGAACTGTTTACACCGCTTAACTGAAATGTATTTGTTGCTGTGCCAGCTACAGTAAACTCGCGGTTATTTACCTGTGTCATGCCAACAACACCGCTAATCATAACGCGATCACCGTTGCTGTATCCATGCCCATTAGATGTTACAACAGCAGGGTTAGCGGCAGTAATTGCTGTGATTGCCTTTGTGGCCTCAGTTACAATGCCACCATCTTTGTAGATGCGAATGTAATTTAAACCAAACTCAAGCACATACGCTTGCTCATCACTAAACTCGAAGTCAATTAGCCTTGCTGTGCCACCGTCTTTTGTAGTGCCAGCGTAGTTAGTTCCAGGCCGCCTAGCTATCCCGCCTTGAGGAAACACAACCATATTCTGCAATGTCTTAACAGATTGGTTATATTTTTCTAAATCAATCCTACCTTCAAGCCGTGGCGATATAGCACCAGCGCGGAAGTTTGTTAGGATACTGGATACGCGAGCCATATGTTAATACCTTATGTCGATAAAGTAATCCGCTACTGGCTGTTCTGGGTAGCCTTCCATAGAATCCACACCCTTTGCTTCTTTTAGTCTTGATTCATAAAGGCTGAACATTTGTTGTGCTACAGAGTTGCTACCAGTAATTGCATAAGCTGTATCAGCCGCAAGCCTGTGGGCTATGGCATTAGACAACAAAGCATCATAATCCTCTGTATCTTCTAGCCTAGATATATAAATAATTTTGCAAGCATCATCGTTGCTTAAAATTTTACGCCCTTCTATCTTAAACATTCTGTTGCTATCATACGCAGCAAGATCATTGTTTACGTTAGTGTTCCAATAAGAAAGAACCCTCAAACAGTAAGGGTCAGCGGGTAATTGAAATTGATGGGTAAAACCAAAGGCAGGGCCAACACTGTTAGCCGCCAGTTCTGCTCTTGCTATAGCAGCGTTCCAAGGATGTGCGCGTAGAACCGCATCCCTTGTAAGTTCAAATTTTCTATTACAAAGCCTAGCTTCTTTGGAGTTCTCGGTTAGTGACGTAATCGTTGCCGCACCCAACAAATCCATAGCTTCATTACAAATGTCAACCACTGAGGACATAGCAAACTCCTAAAGGGGAGAAGGGGCAGCGAGGTGTACCGCCCCTTCTAACTTGTCTAGTTTACAACATACTCAATGATGAAAGCCATATCACCACCAGTTCCACCTGTCGCATTGAAAGTTGCGGCAATGTAGTAGAACCCGCCTGGATCAGTGCTGTCACCAGCCATTGTGTATAGCTGCTGTCCAGTGGTGTTAAGGTTAGCTGCTTCATAACGAAGCTCTGCTAATGCTGCACCATCGGCAACAGAAGTAGCAAAGAAATCTTCGTCTTTTACAGCACCAGCATCAGTGTAGATACCGACATTGTATGTGCAGCTTCCACCCAAACCATCTGCGCCTACTTGCAAAGATACAATGGATGCATTGCTTGGAATCGGTGCGAGCATAACGATATCATCGTCAGTGCTATCACCAGCCGCCAAAGCAACATTCCCTTGAGCTATTCGGAGTACACCTTGTAGCTCTTGGGCTTTATTAGCAACTTGAGGGGAAGCCTCAAGATTTGCTACCAAGTCAGAATTTTTAGTAGTCATCTCTAGCTCCTATTAGTCTGGGGTTTCATCACAGAAGATTTGGCAAACCTTGTTTTCTTCCATGCGTGTCGATCCAATCGACATACAGTAGTAAACTTGGGTTGCATAACCTTTGTCTGCGCGTTCATCAATCCTAGCGGAAATGTCTTTACCTATACCCAAGGTAAGACCATCTTCAGCCCAAGCAAAGCAAGTGCGAACATCTGTGGCAGAAACAGCCAAGCGGTTCGACATGACAAAGCGGAAGCCCATGAAGGTGTCCACATCCCCAGAAACCAATGCCTTTACGGTATTGAAATCGCTGCTAGTTACCTGAGTTGTTCCGAGCAAATCTTCAATCTGCTTTGGGCCAACTGCAATGAAACGTGGGATAGATGGGTCAACGTCAGCTAGGTCTAACTTGCGTTTTGCTTCAGTTAGCTTTGCAACGGTCAATCCATCGTTTGATGATGCTGAACCAACAGAGTTGGCGGTTGCATCTAGGTTTGCTGTGCCAGAACCAGTTTCGCCTGTTGAGGCAGCACCAGTTGCAGCAGAGATGATAACGTCATCCATCGCACGACCCATAGCAGCAGCAGCCGCTTGAGCATAAGATGAAGTCGGATCAATCAACATACGAACTTTATCCTGATCGTCAATTAGATCAGCATACTCGTAGTCAGCTAGGGACAAACGTCTACGCCCATGTGGGGTATCAATTTGAGGTGTGTCGGCATTTCTTGATGTACGAAGCTGCGCTGTCGCTACACCAATCTGGTCTATGAAGGCATTTTTACCAACAATATTCTCAATCCGCACCGTATCACGCAAACGGGAACCCATCTGCTGTGATAACATCTGCACGTTAGCAGAGTATTGTTGCACAAATGCCGTGGTGATTTCTGATGACATATTATGTCTCCTAAGTTCACACGGTTTAAGTTACACTAATTTCGATGCGCTACCCTTACGGACACTTCTAGGTTTTTGAGCCACCATCAGGCTATCGTCTATCCGATTGTCTTGAGGACGGTTTGCACCGCTACCCTCTTTCGTTACCCAAGCGTGATATTTTTCAGCCAGTTCAACTGGGTTAGTAACATCACGTTGCGTACCAAACTCTACTGCCATTCTAAGACATTCTAAGCGAATTGCCAATGGGGATAATTCATCTTCCATTATTATTCACTTCCATGAACCATTGTGAACAAACTATTAACGTGTTCTATAGCCCTCTGCCGCCCTGAAACATTTTTCCTGTCATGATAAGGATGGCTCTTGTCATTCATAATAGCATCAATCTCTGCTTGCGCTTGGACTGGTGTAAACACAGACCCTCTAGCACCATCATTAATTGTATCTTCACTTGTTACTGTGGATTTAAAATCGCCTATGGCAGCAAATGCTTTAATAAAAGCAGGGTGGTTGCCAACTTTTGTACCATCCTCAAGACGCATTTGCAGCATATCTAACCCAGCAAATTGCTCAATAACATCTTTTGCAGAAGAAAGTTTATCTTCAAATGAGTTTCCCCATTCTCGTTTTAAATCATTGGTTGTTTTTTCTGCTTGCTCTTGAGCCATTTGCTCCATCTGTTCTGTGCTTTGCCCAACAGAGCCTTTATAATAATCCAGTATTCCAGCCGCTTGTTGTGGTGAAAGACCAAGTTTGTGCGCCACTCCACTAAATTCTGTAGCAACTTCTTTTGTAACTACATTACCGTCAGTAGCAAACTCATAACCCTCTGGGGTTTCTGGCCTACCTAAACGGCTGTATATATTATTTAAATCTTCTTCTGTTGGATTTGTAGGTAACGGTATTTTGTCTGCGCCAATAAGTTTTTGTGCATTAACAAAAGAACGCGCTAGATTCCCAACATCCTTAATAGGTGAAAGACTTGGATGCTCCCTTAAATCTTCTGGTATCATTTCCATGAAACCGTTACCAGACCCGCCTTGTGCAACCTCTGCTGGAGTTTCCAACAATGATGGTGCTACTTCTGGCTGGGCTACCTGTTCGGCAACTTGCTCTGACATAAATTACTCCTCATTCATCATGTTATAGATATGCAGTAAGACTGCACGTTTGCCTTCTTCAAATGCTGTAGCGTTGGCATCGCCAGCTACATAGCTTGAGGTTCTCCAATTACATCTTGCCTCAAGATCACTTAACACTTTCTTACCAGCAGTACTGCCAAATATGTCGGTGTACATGGTTTTAAGTTGTGTTATCTGTTCGTTCATTTAGCTACCATCCTAGACGCTTGCGCTATCTGCGCTACGTCTTGTACGTCTTGGGTTGTTTCCTGACGTTCCATCATAGCCTGTTGCTGCGCTGCTTGCTCTTCTCTGGCAGCGTCAACTTCAGACTGAGGTTTTACAACTTTCTTAGGAACACCAAGGCTATCCATAACGTGATTAACCAAGCCGTCAGCATTAATGTGATCTGCAACTGGCAACGCTTGTGCTAGTGGCAGCAATATCTCTAAGGCTTTCATTGTGCTGTTAAGGCTGCTTGATTTTTGTGCGCGAGCTAGTGGTGATACATACTCAACATCCACATCAATCCCCTGCAAAATCTCTGGTGGCGGTGCAAGCATATCTGCGCGAAGCATTAAGGCAAACACACGGTCAATCATTGGGCGTAGCATCTCGTTCATCAAACGCCCTAATACTGGCCCTATAACGCGCATACGCTCCTCTTGGCGTTGTACTACCTCTGTAGCTGTCATATTAGGCGAACCGCCTGTTAGAAGCTGGTCTACATAGAAGGCAGAGCGTATAGCTGATCTACGCTGCTCTTCCATGTTTAAACCGATAGGAATGTTTGCACCTGTGTTCAGTGGCGTGATTGTGTCTCTTGTGCCACTTCTAAAGAAGTTAAGCCCCCCAGGCTGGGTACGGACAGGGAGAAGAAATCCGTCATCAGGAACTAACAAGGGAGGATCTATTAGTTTCTGCGCAGCTTGTATGATGGTCTTTGACATAAGATTTAACATCTTAACATCTGGCAACGCCACCATAGCTGGGGAACGCCCCATCACTTCTCCAGTTGCCTTGAGGAAGCGCGGAACAACGTATGGGAACTCCTGAAACCCACTTTCTTGCATAACCATTTTTGTTTCCATGCAAATGTACATAGAGGCAAACGGCATATTTTTGTTGTCCTGTTTAGTCGGGTCACGTTCTTTGCGTGGCATTACGCAATGAAGGACAGTCACTTCTTCGTCAGGCTTTTTCTCAAATCTTTTTTGGATAAACGTACTTACATTTTCTATACCAAAACGCTGCACTGCTTGTCGCGCTGGCAACACATACTTACGGAATACAGTATCAACAATACCAAACTGATCTTCAGCAACATAAAACTCTGATATGTGCCGTGTGCTAAAGCGCATACTAGCCTTGTCCATCTCCACAAACATACAGCCTGTGCCAAAAACAACTAAGTCCACATACATTTCATGGACTTCAGTTTCAAAGTTGGACATTGTTATGGCTCTCATCATACGAGAGCTAGTATCTTCCAGCCATGCTTGGACTTCTTCATCACGCCCAAGCTCATCATCCTTTAGAGTTAGGTGAAACCACGGTGTTGCACCGCTTGTAAGCATACCATGCAGTGATGAAGCAAGTAGATCAACAGACTGCAATGCAGTGCCATCAAAGATAAGCTCCATACGCTTTTCGCCTCTGGCGCGTTTGCGTACAATATCTGCTTTGCGGGGAAGCATATAGTCAGCAAGTTCTTGGTAATGGCTATCCCAATTAGCTCTCTGGCTTTCTAAATACTCAAAACGACTAACTATAGATTTTGTGTTATCCATTACTTACCCCAATAATGTAGGCGAACTAGACGTACCTGTTTCAGTTTCATCACCAGTAATCCCGCCGCCAACAACTGTTGACCCAGCCCCTTTGCGTTTCTTTCTTTCATTTGACACAGCTTCATCAGACAATGCGGCAGCTTTTTCAAAATCAGGTTTAGCTATAGGCTCTGGCACTGGTGGTGGTGGTGGTGTGTAAACTTTTGGCTTTAAAAATGACATAACTATGCTTTCTCTACTGCCTTCTTAATTGGCTTTGCTGATAAAGTACCGTACTCTTCCATTATTGTCCCAGCTTGCCCAGCACGCTTAATGCGTTTTCTGCCACGCCCAAGAACCGTAACATCATCAGGGATAATTTCTGGCGTTACTTCTGGCGTAATTTCTAAATCGGGCATCTCTCCAAGCATAGCTCTACGCTCTTCATCAGTTGTCCCCGCCACAGTATCAAAAAGTTCCTTGCCTATTTTTTTTGTTGGCTTTTCAATAGTAGCTTCAATTATGTTTCCAGCATTTTTAGTCAAAGCTCTGGCGGTCTTTTTAAATGTTCTTATTACACTGCCCATTATTATTTCCCCACTGATGAAAACCTAAACGCTGTGTTTCAACTCTTAAACCAAAAAATTGATTGTATCCTTTACTTGATAACACATTTTTTACTTTACGAAAACCCATTGCAACATTACTCTTACCGCCCTCTGCTATAAAGTCAATTAACCAAGGTACATCCCCCCCGCCTACAAACCCCTCTGGCATAAATTCTAAAGTTTGAACATACTCACTTACTTGATTGTAATTCGGAAACCCCCAAGACGCATAAAAAATAGGAAGCTGTTGTTTGTCTCTTACCATAAGGTACTGATTAGCTTGTAAAGCAGGTGTTACATATCGTTCTATTTCTTTTTTGCTAAACCAATTATGAAAATTACTTCTACTCATTAAATATAAAACGTCACTTATGTCCTCGTTTTCTGGGGTCATAACGAAAACGGATTGTACTCATTGACGGCAATTTGTTGCGGTGGACGAACCAGAGCTTGTCTATTCTCCATGCCAACAGCCAGATACCTAAACGCATCCGCAGCATGAGAAGTGTAGTCATGCCTCGGATGATCTCTGAAAGATTTTCTTTTGTCATCCCACTCCTGCCTATATTGTCTAAGCATTTCAATGCCTTGGTTGCAGTTATCCTTATCGAATTGGCATTTAGGTATCATCATTCTTGCTGCGTTGATACCGTCAGCCACTTTCATTTTCGGGATGACTTTGAATTTGATGCCGAGGCTGAACGCCGTTTCGAGGCGGCTTTTACCCGAACCGAGTTCCCTGACTTCGATGTCGTGGGGGGCGAGGTGATCTCCCCAGTAGTAATCTTTTTGACGTAGGATTTCAGCGTAGTGATCCAACCCAACACCGCTGCTTTCATAGTAGTCAATAACATTGATCGCTCCACTTCTAAATATTTGTGCAAACCAGATTGCTGTCGAATCGTTTATACCCAAATCCCAAGCGGTATGCACAGGATAAGCGGGATCATATGGAACCCTTGTGATCCTTCCATCATCATCAGCATCAGATAGCAACTTTCCATAATAAGCCCCTATAATAGCGGCAGTAAACGAACATTCGTATTCTTGCTCGTATTGCTCTGGTGTCATTTGAGATTGGGCTGCTTGCAATTCTAAGTCTTTTACAAGCCCTGTCTCACTTGCTTTGGCAACTTTCCAGTACCACTGGTCAGAGCCTTCTTCTGTTTGATCCTGTGCTGTTTGCAATAAATCAAAAAAATGATTATGCCCTGCTGGTGTACCTAGAAATACAGCCGCACCCTCTCTGTCGGATAGGGCTGGTCTAACAACCTCCCCCCATACCCTCGGATTTTGCATACCAAACTCATCAAAGACGCATAGATCAAGGTAAATACCGCGCAAGCTATCTGGATTTTCAGCAGACAAAAGCATTAAACGTGAGCCATTAGGGAAGTCCACCCGCAACTCTGTCTCGTTAAAGCTAACACCTGGAATAACACCAGCATAAAATTTAACATAATCCCAAGCTATTCTCTTAGCTTGAGTAAAGGTAGGAGCTACAAACGCAACCCTCGGTCTAGGAAGCTCACAAGTAAGAGCGTGTTTAATTAAATGATTAACTGCCCACACTGTCTTGCCAAACCGTCTGTGCATCACCAGTACGTTCCATCTCCTCACGTTCTGGTGCATTTCTGCCTGTAACAGCCTTGGCTTATAAGGTATCTTAACTTGCATTAGGCTCCGCTGTCTCCCAAACTATACGAACCGTACCGTCACTAACCTCTACACCAGTTCTAGTCTTAGCCTCTCCATAGCGGTCAGATATAATCTTAGATGCCTTCCACCTTACATGAGTAGCATAATCACGCAAGACATTAGGATCATAGTCCTTACGCTTGTGAAGCGCATCACTGTATAACTCATCCAGTTCCTCTAAAGACTTCTCGGCACTCTGTCGCTGCGCTGTACGAATAACAGCCTCAAAATCACCGTCATCCTTCATCAGCTTGTAAAGCATAGAACGGTTTACTTTAGCTAATGAACAAGCACTCACTATGCTATGACCATCTGTCACTAGCTGCTCTACCTCAGTCTGCTTTGTCTTTGTTAGCTTTGCCATAACACCTCGCTGGCTGTGTGTTGGTATGTACTATTTAACATATATAAAGCACGGCTGCGGCTGTCGGGGGCATCGCATTTCCAGGAAGCCCCCTCTGGCCTTGCATTTGCCAGCATTGCAGCTTGCCTTGCATTGCCGCGCAAGCTTTGTCTGTGTTGTGTGTGAAATGAAATGTAAATCCTCATTCATTCAATACAATTCAATAGCTGGATGCCATGCAACATTGCGTTGCTTTGTGCTTTGCTTGCTATGCATTCAATACTTTATACCATACATAATGTAGACAGTAAATAAGACTGTTGGGCTATACTTATATATATACGCTGTTACAGCCTGATTAAATTAATTTCATTTATTTTGCATTTTATGCTTGCAATGTAGACCAACGGTCCATATATAGGATTTAACACTAGCAAACAAAGGGACTAAGCAAATGACAAAACCAACTCTTATCATCAAACAATCAAGCTCAATAACTACCGTAAAACTAAAAGGCGTTATTGGTGCTTGGATTGTTGCAACTAATAAAGATCTGGCATCAAAGGGCTTGATTGCTGTTATTCAAGCTAAGGCTGATAATTGCAAGGCTAAGGGCTACAAGCATACGCTTGTTAAGTATGAAATGCTTTTAACAGCGTTGGGGGCTTAGTTATGACTGACACAATTATTTTTATGTTACTCGCAATAGTTTTCATCGCTGCATCTGTTCTTGAGGTTGCAACTGGCTTTCCAAACGGTATCTATATCGCAACTCTATTAGGCGGCGTTGGCATTGGTTGCCTATACGCGCCACTAATAATCGAATAATCATCACACTAGCAAAAAGGAACTAAACAAATGTACGACTGGTTAAAAGAAAATATTGATGGGGCATCAAGCGAAACTCTGCATCAATGGTTAGCAAATGCAATAGCGACAACTGCTTGCATTGGGCACACTAAAAGCCGCATGAACGAAATGCTGGCAGAGCATTACCGTGATGCACTTATTGAGCGTGGCGAGAACGTGCCAGAAATTGATTTTTGGAAATGTTTGGATAACCCGAATAGCTATCGCGATAAACTGTACGAAATAGGCGTTTATAATGGCGAGGGTAGTCAGTAACACAATGGCACTGAAGAGGCTTGATTAGCCGAAACCAGCCGCAAGGCTGGTCTGTCATACGACAAAACACTAGCAAACAAAGGGAATAAACAAATGACAAGAAACCAATTTTACGCAATATGCACTGAAGCAACCATAAACCCTTATTTGGCTTTAGACGATGAAGCTGTAAAAAATATTTTGCGGGAAGCAAAAGCAACTAATGAAGATAAAAAGAATATAGAAAAGCTGAAAACATATCTTCAAGAAAACTATTAACGCTAGTTTGTCATAAGACAAACACTAGCAAAAGGATTTAAGGTAATGAAAATGACTTGTGATAATGATTGCACCATAAACGGTTGGATAGAATACGAAGCTGAATCATTTGGACATGATGATTTGCATATATCAGTTAACCCTAGTTCCAATTTAGACGATGTGGTTGTTGCATTTTGCCACGATACACAAGAGATGATTCGATTAAACGGTTGGAACTTTACATTCTACAAAATTTAACACTAGCAAAAGGACTTAAGACAATGTTTACAGTT
>Ga0207896_1000145_pt1 | contig 15639 bp, 19 predicted proteins | sample LinPmetageLP36_FD_184049 | JGI IMG/M metagenome (GOLD analysis project Ga0207896, IMG submission 184049) | Marine viral communities from the Pacific Ocean - LP-36 (SPAdes) | ecosystem: Environmental > Aquatic > Marine > Oceanic | place: Pacific Ocean | collected 2010-06-15 | reverse complement strand
TAAACTTAATATCACCCTTAACGAGTCTTTTCGCTAGTAATAACCCTTGACCTAACCTAGAAGTACCATATCGCTCTCTTTTTGCAGATGGCTCTTTGCTAATATCAAATAACTCTAAGTCTTTAGATTTAAGGAATCTAACTGTATCATCGTAAAATTCATTATAAGTATCTGCTATAGGAGCATTAATCTTACTGTTAATAACTTTAAGTAATGCCATCCTTTGTTGAAGTTTGTCATCTACCTTAGAGTTTTTAAGCCCGTCTTTAGGATCTACAATAGGTAATGGAGATTGACGTTTTGGTAGGAAGCCAGATCCAGGATGAGTACTTATACCATTAACAAGTACAAAATCAGGAATAGCTTTATCTCTATCCGATATATGTGATATCCATGAGCCTAACGATGGGTGTGTAATGGTACCGAGTTGTTTGTAAGACGTTCTGCTGAGGTACTGAGCTTGCTGATGAGCCCCTGTCTTAGACGTTGTTGAGCGTATTACAACTGCCTTGTGCATTACGTCTGCTAGTTTAGGTAGCCTATGTCCTATCAGGAAATTACCTCTTGTAATAATTTTTTCTGTATCACCCATTACCTCTTTATCATCTTTTGGATCGAATGTATCAATATGACTCATACCACCATCGAGATTGATATAGATAATGTTTTTTGCTTTTACGTTATCAGCTACTGGAGTATCAGCATATGCCTTAACCCCATATGTACTAGCTGCCAATGCTTGTATAAATGTTCTTCTTTCCATATTATATAATTAGTTTGAATTCGTGTGAGTTAATAAGCACCCATACTATATCGGAGAAGCCGACTCCTTTAAATGCTTGCTGTTCTTCCTTAGTTGGTGACCTCCCAATATAAGAACGAAAGACGTAATCAACTGCTTCCTTTCTCTTTAGGTCTAGAAGCTTCTGCCCAAGACGTCCCTTAACAGACATAAGCTCTTTTGTCATTCCAGAGTTCATAAGAGTTAAGATCTGCATAATATTGGCTTCTTGATTACCATTCTCAATTAGCTCTCTATCAGATCCTCCAAACTCTAGCATAAAGTTACGAGCTCTTCCATCAAATATATGAGATGATCTAATAGCAAAGACCTTACCTGCTTTAGGAGCTCCTTTATAATACTCTTTCTCTATTTTCTTAAAGTCTTTATATATTTTTAATGCTTGTGTAGAGTTGAGAGTTGTTAAATCTGGAAACATGTAACGAAATGTTTCTATTCTATTCTCTGGTTGCCACTTATCGATATCACCTGTATAAAGAGTTATAAGACTATCCCAAAGTTGAGCAGCAGTCATTCGTCTCATAATAGGTCCTTGGAAGTTATCTTCCGGATCCGTTTCACAACCATAGAACCTGGTATTATATAAAATTGAATTAAACTTCTTAAGATCATATTCAACCTCCTTCATAACATCTATGAGATATAATAATAATTTATCATTACGACTCTCTCTTAACTCATCATACTCCGCTATATTATTAAGATTATCTATTAAAGCAAATCCGAATGCCTTATTCCAAAGTCTATTAACAATATTTGCTGTAAAGGTAGGGTGGTCTTCACTAACCATCCATTGTGCAAAGCTTGGTTGTAGTTTGTTTCGTTTACGAGTTTCTTTAACCCTATCACCAATAGGTGTAACCGCTTTAACCACTTCACCTGGATCACCATCTTTATACTTATAGTCGTGCGGTAAAGAAAGCACCTTCTTGAGATTACTATCTACATTATTGCGATATCCTCCTTGTTGCCAAAATTGACCAATCTCATTAAGAGCTCCTTTTGTCTCTTTTGCTTTATCTGTCGCTTCAGCTTCTTTACGTAATCGTTGATACTCCTTACGCATACCACTAGAGCTTCGTGTATTGACTGTTGTAAAGAAGGCACTCATCTCATAATACTCCATTTGCGACCAGTCATCAAACGGATGATCATGGCATTGAGCACAAGAGACATCCATACCAGCAAATGCTTGAAACGTATTAGATACATTGTCTAGTAACATACCTTCATCTCTTAAAAAGTATCCAATAGCTGGGTTAGTATATATTGAACCTTGAGCTGTTAAAATATCTTTAACTATTTTATTATAAGGCGTATTTTTTTTTATTTGCTCTCTAACCCAAGTAATATATGTTTCTCCAGATACATTACCATTAAGCCTTTTCTTTAATCGTAAGTTATCAGCATAGAAGTTAAATATCGACTCATTATACCCCTGTGTGTTAATAAGGTATTTAACTAATTCTTGCCTATCATTATACTTTTTAAAACCTATACTCTCTTCATATGTTGGTATTCTTCCAACAATATCTAGGAAAGCTCTTCTGACAAAGACATCGTCAGAAGATTTTTTAGGCATCGATAGTTTTTTAAACTTTAAATCACTTGAAATAATTTCATCTATTTTTTTACTATGATTAATTTCGAGTGAAAATAAGTTAACCGTAAGTATAGCAAATAGCATTACAAATTTAACCATACATATATTTATAGAAATATCTGGAATAAACAAATCTTACCTCTATTATATTTGTATGGCAGTTAATAAAATTACCAAACATGATCGTAAGACAAAGAAGCGCCCGGGTGTAGTAGCCAAGACTAGAAGCTCAAATCATAAAAACTCTAAGAACTATCAGAAAAAATATAGAGGTCAAGGCAAAGCGAGATAAAAAAAGCCGAGCTTAAGCTCGGCTTTGTGTTATTCTGAATAATATAACTTTCTCTCTAAGTCTCTATACCTTTTATCTGAATGCCAGATTTCCTCTAGTTGAGGTGTATATTGACCTTCCTTAGTCTGTACTGTCACTTCCGGTGTCAATACTATTGTAGAAGGTTGATATATGTTTAAGGTACTGTTTTTCAGCGAGGAGCTGGGACTGCAAGAGGTCAGCGCGCTCAGTAGCAGCAGCGCTGCGCTTGTTACGCAAACTTTCAATTTCATTTATAATATCTTGTTGTTTGTTTCTTGATTCTTGTGTAATGTTATAGTAGAATGCTTTATTGCGTAATTGCAAATAAGCACTTAATGCTGCTAACGCAGTTTTAACTAAACCTAACATACTACTAAAATCACTTCTTAGCTTTCTTAGCAGCTTCTTTAGCTGCAGCCTTTTCCTTAGCCTTACCAATATTAAGCGCTAGTACTTCAATTACCTTATATACTTTGCCTAAAAATGTACCTTCCTTAGGGGTAGGTGTAAGAGCTGTAATAGATGATGCGAAAAGAACAGCTGCTGCTGCTACTCCGAACCATGGCTGATCTTGTACAAATTGTATAATGAATTCCATATCAATAATATTTAGGCTAGACGTATCATTTTCCCAATTTTATAATAAATAGTTATATGTCTTTAGCCGATATTACAAAAACAATACAAGCCAAAGTAGGGGTAACAGCTGATGGGTTATATGGAAAAAATACCGCATTAGCTATTATTAAAGATTTAAAGCTATCAAAAAAGGAACTTACCGAAATCATTCAACGTAAAGTTGGTTCCCTTCCTGATGGATCTTACGGTAATAATACAGCGAAAGAAATAGCAAAAGCTCTAGGTTTAGAAAAGGAAAAGGAACCTTCTGCAGTAACAACTGCTAAAGTAGATGGAACTTACCCTGAAATTTTTAAGCCTTCGCCTAATGTAAGTAGCTCTCGTATTAAACCAGAAGGTGTAGTTCTTCACCATTCCTCTGGCTCTTACGGAGGTTCCGTTAGTTGGATATTAAAGGATGTATCTAATGTATCATACCATTGTATAATTAATACTGATGGTAGTCGTACATCATTTGCAGATGACGACCGTAGATGCTGGCATGCTGGTAAGTCTAGATTTAAAGGGCGTGGTGGTTGTAATGGATTTCTTTTAGGGTTAGCTGTATCTGGTAATACAAAAACAAGAGAGTTAACTGATGATGAAGTAGCTTCGGCAGTAGAGTGGTTATTACCACGCTTTGAAAAGTGGGGATGGCCTAAAGACCTATCAACTATAACTACTCATCGCGAAATATCACCAGGTCGTAAAGATGATGTTGATACTAGAGCAGAAGAGAAAATTAAAGCAGCACTTAAAGCTGCATTGTAAATTATGATTAAAAAACTAGATAAAAATAAAGTAAAGGTATGCTGCGGTAAAAAAGGTTGCCCGGTAGTAGAGAAAATTGATGAAGATCATTATAAAGTAACTGATGATGATGGTAATTCAATTGTAGTTAAAAAAGAAGAGCTCAAGTTAATGGGTGATGCCGTTACTACTATTAATGAGGATCAACAATTACTTAACGGGTAATGGCTGAAGTTGAAGATAAGAACCCTGAGAACGTAGAAGGCGCCTTTTACGTTGATGAGCAATGTATAGATTGTGATCTTTGTCGCGAGCAAGCCCCTGATAATTTTCAAAGAGATGAAGATGAAGGTTACTCGTATGTTTACAAACAGCCAGAGGGTGAGCAAGAATTAGCCCTCTGCATGGAAGCATTAGAGGGGTGTCCTGTCGAGGCTATAGGTGATAATGGATAAGCTTATTTTAGCTACTTTATCAGCTTATGGGTTGTGTCATATGTTAATGTATGGCACAATTTTTAATATACCTAGAGCTAAACTTACCAAAATAAAGTTCTTAAAAGAGTTACTATCGTGCTCGTTATGTGTAGGCTTTTGGGTAGGTTTATCTCTTTCTACCTTTTTAGAATATAATACAATTGTATTCGCTTTATATAGCGCAGCGACTTGTTATATAATAGATCGATTAACTGATAAGCTCTAAAGAGACTTAATGTATTCTTTTAATTGACCTAATGAATGTACCGCGTACATCATCTCATCTTGGTGTGCTTGCTTCATGTGCTCATCTATCTTATCTAAAACGATTCGATTTTCAATATCCTTTACCGGTACCTCCTCATCACCAGCGATTACAGCTACAGTAGGTACTTGGTAATTACCAGCTACACCTCTAGCATAGTTATTGCTTCCACCACCTGGATATGCTAGAGGTATTCCACTCTTCCCATAAGATGGATTCCCTTGTTGAGCTGCTTGCTGACCAGCAACCATAGTATTGGTAAATTGACCACCATACCCTTCATATATCTTTTGAATTTCAGCATAATCGTTATTCACGTAATTATTTAATTGAAAGTTAGAAATTATACAGTATAATACTAATATGCATAAACAAAAGGTTGGTTATGATGTTATAGATTTTTTATCAAAATCCTTAGCATTGAGATTTAAATTAAACGGTCGGTATTTTACTCATGTGATAGGGCTATCTAGAGGTGGGTTACTACCAGCTAAGATTATTAGTTATGCATTAGAAATTGAGATGCTCGCATATGGTATTAGTAATTATAACGGTACGACGCAAAATAAAGAAACGAAAATAACTCAAAGCATAGACTTTGACAAATTGGATCAAAGTAGTAGGCTTCTTATTATAGACGATAAAGCTGATACAGGTAAAACAATCGATTTCATAAAAGAAGAAATTGGTACAAAGTTTGACTTTGTTAGATATGCTACACTATTTGCAGAAAAAAGAGCAAAGAAGAAAATAGACCATTATGGGGTTTTAGTTCCAGATAACACTTGGATTGACTTTCCTTGGGAATAATTATAATAAAGAAAATGGCTCAAAGAAAAGTACAGTGCTTAATAACAGGCAGCTGCTATACATTCGGTAAGGATTATTATCAGAAGAAGGTAGCAGAATATAAAGATGAAGAATCGTTACGTAAATTTTTTGTAACTAAAAAGGCTCGAACGTATTTAAGTAGGGGATACTCTGTAAAAGAGATACGCAATATTTTAAATGTAGATGATCCAGAATTACCGTCAGAAGACTCTCAAGATATAAAAGACATTATCGATCACCATAACCTTAATTTTAATACTAATAATAAGAGGGCATTTAAAAATATTAACTTCTCTACACATAAATCAGATATAGAGGTATCGGAATTCATAAATACTATAAGACAATATGAAAACTAAAACGTTTACAGTTCAACAGGGGTCTGCAAGTACCGTCAAGGTATTTGATGCACAGACTGGGTCCTTATATAGAATAATAGCTACTGGTGGTAATATTGTTTCTTCGCCTTACGTTTCTGGAAATATAGTTGCAGTTACAGTTGAGGTTGGTGGTAAGCGATTTTCAAAGACGTTTACCCTCCCGCATGGAGGCCTTCAATCTACAATGCCTCTTAATTGATATTTTAGTTTATAACACATAATATAAAAAATAACTATGTCAATTTTCGAGGAACAACTGTCTCGCAAGCCTAACCATTACCCATGGACAGAGCAATTTATTGAATCTATGCACAATGGATTCTGGACTGATAAGGAGTTTAGCTTTACTTCCGATGTCCAACAATTTAAAACTTCGCTAACCGATCAAGAGCGTGAAATTATTGTTAGAGTTTTATCTGCTATTGGTCAAATTGAAGTAGCTGTAAAGAGTTTTTGGGCTAGGTTAGGTGAAAACCTCCCCCACCCATCGCTCCAAGACTTAGGCTACGTGATGGCTAATACTGAGGTGATTCATAATAATGCATATGAAAGGCTTTTAACGGTTCTCGATATGGAGGATATATTTGAAGAGAATCTTAAACTCGATTTCATTCAAGGACGAGTTAACTATCTTCGCAAGTATACACATAAGTTTTATAGTAGCTCTAAAAAACAATACCTATACGCTCTAACTCTATTTACCTTGTTTGTAGAAAACGTATCTTTATTCTCTCAATTCTATGTTATTAACTGGTTTGCAAGGTATAAAAATGTTTTAAAAGATACTGATCAGCAAGTAAAATATACACGTAATGAAGAGAACATACACGCTCTCGTTGGTATTAAAATTATTAATACAATTCGTGATGAAATGCCGGAATTATTTGATAAAGAGTTAGAAGAGCGTATAAGAGGAGAAGCAGTAGAAGCATTTAAAGCAGAAGCAAAAATAGTTGACTGGATGATTAACGGTATTAAAGAGCCGGGCCTTGATGCTGAAACTGTTAAGGAGTTTATTAAGAATAGAGTTAACTCATCTCTTGAACAAATAGGATTTAAACCGGTATTTGAAGTAGATAATGATCTTTTAGAAGCTACAATGTGGTTTGAAGAAGAACTTCTTGGCAACAATATGACTGACTTTTTCCACTCACGCCCTGTAGAGTACTCTAAGAAGAGTCAGTCGTTTGATGAAGATGATCTATTCTAGAAGATTATATTTATTATGAGTGACATATATTGGCTTAACGACGACTCTCGTAAGTTTCTCGAAAGAGGCTACTTACTACCTGGTGAAACACCCGAGCAGCGAATTATAGATATTGCGCAAAAAGCGCAAGAGTATCTAGGTATTGAAGGTTGGGCAGATAAGTTTATAGATTACATGCATAGAGGGTTTTACTCTTTATCATCACCAATCTGGTCAAATTTTGGTAGAGAGCGCGGTTTGCCGATCTCATGCTTTGGTTCCTATATACCAGATGATATGGAGAAAATTCTCGGTAAAATTGCTGAGGTTGGTACTATGTCTAAGGTAGGTGGCGGTACTTCGGCATACTTTGGTGATGTTAGACCTAGAGGAGCTGAAATTTCTACAGGCGGTACATCTACTGGGGTACATCATCAGCTAACTGTATTTGACGCTCTAACAAATTATATTTCACAGAGTAATGTAAGGAGGGGATCTTTTGCGGCCTATCTACCTATCGATCATGATGATATCGAAGAGTTCTTAGGTATTCGCGGTGAAGGTAACGCTATTCAAGATCTATCTATTGGAGTTACTGTTAGTAGTCAATGGATGGAATCTATGGTTGCAGGTGATAAGCAGAAGCGCAATATATGGGGAAAGGTTATTAAGAAGCGTTATGAGTCAGGATATCCGTATATATTCTTTTCCGATAATGCTAACAATAATGCACCTCAAGTATATAAAGATAAAGGTAAGCGTATTCATGCTTCAAACTTATGTACTGAGATCTTTCTATCTGCAGAAGAAGATGAATCGTTTGTTTGTGATTTATCTTCTCTCAACCTTGCTAAATGGAAAGAGATTGCTGAAACCGACGCTATTGAAACTCTAACATACTTCCTTGATGCAGTTATGACTGAGTTTATTAATAAAACTAGAGGTGTTAAGAATATGGAATCACCTCATAAGTTTGCTATGACACAAAGAGCTCTTGGCATAGGTGTACTAGGATGGCATTCATACCTACAGCAAGAAAGTATTGCTTTTGAATCCATGGAGGCTAAACTACAAAACTCTCTCATTTTTAAGACTATTCAAGAAAGAACAACTGCAGCTTCTAAAGAAATGGCTATTGAATATGGTGTACCATCTCTTATGGAAGGTTATGGTTTACGTAATAGTTGCTTAGTAGCTATTGCTCCTACTACAAGTAGCTCGTTTATTTTAGGTCAAATCAGTCCTTCAATCGAACCTCTTAATAGTAATTATTTTACAAAAGATCTAGCCAAAGGTAAATTTACCTATAAGAATCCTGAACTCACTAAGGTCCTTATCTCTTATGATAAGAATGATACTATAACTTGGAGAAGTATTCTACAGAAGGGAGGATCAGTCCAACACCTTAAGTTTCTTACAGATCATGAGAAAGAGGTCTTCAAGAATTTTGGTGAGATTACCCAAAAAGAAGTTCTTATTCAAGCTGCTCAACGACAGCCTTATATTGACCAAGGCCAGTCTATCAACCTACAAGTGCCGCCAAAAACGCCACCTAAGGAAGTTAATGCTCTTTTAGTGTGGGCGTGGGAAAATGGTATCAAGTCCTTATACTATCAGCGAAGTGCTAACCCAGCTCAAGAGCTAGCGCGGTCTATAAATGAATGCTCTACTTGTGAAGGATAATAATTTTAAATATATGAAATGGAAATACAATAACTCTGAAGAAGAGGAACAAGAGAAACAGGTACAGTTTATAGTTAATAGTTCATCTGCTGGAGGAGGTGGTTCTGTAACAAGAGTAGTCGAAAATAATGTATATTTTTATGGTGATATTACAGAAAATAATGCGCTTGAACTTAACTCCACTTTATTTGAAGTAGATAGAAAACTTAGCATAACAAAAGAGTTTCTTGATGTAAATCCTATTATTAATTTAAGGATTAATTCGTACGGAGGCTCGTTATTTGCTGGTCTAGCAACAGTTGATTGTATAAGAAATCTTAAGAGTGACGTGCATTCACATATCGATGGAGCTGCAGCTTCAGCAGCTACCATTATATCGACAGTGTGTAAGAAAAGATATATTGGTAAATATTCTAAAATGCTTATTCATCAACTCTCTTCTTTAGCATATGGTAAGTATACTGAGTTAGAAGATGATATGGAGAATAATAAACATTTAATGGATACAATTAAAGCAATTTATAAAGCCCATACTAAGGTACCTATGAAGAAGTTAGATGAAATCTTAAAGCATGACCTTTGGTTTGATGCTAATAAATGCTTACAGTTAGGTTTAGTAGATGAAATAAAATAAACCTATTGAGGTACTTTCTTTTCATTTACTACCTCTCTAGGCTGCGTTGAATAACCATTCCTGTTAATACCCTCACTTATAGCTTTATCTCTCAACCCTTTATGATCCTTCATGAGTCGTAACGGTAAGTTGTTAAAGTTATGAGAATGGGGGTAGTTTAATATAAGATTATCAGTAGGATCTGCATAAACAGGGTAGAAAGTACCTCCAATTTCACATTCACCTATTTTTAATTTTCTAGGCTCGTCTGTGTTAAACTTACCAAATAGAGTAGTAAATTCTGTTTGCTGTACTTCACAAGGAGCAGTAATGTGGTGAGTATATATTTCACCTTCCGTGTAAAGAGAGCCGGATGTAGTTATATTATTTTTAACACCTAATCCAGGCTCTATATATACTTGCTTATTAGATCTTAAATTAATACCAGCACCAGAATTACCAGCAGTAGAAATCTCTATATTTTCCGGGCTTGTTATAGATATACCATATTTACCAGATATATCTACCCTACCACCTAATAATTTAGTATGGGTACCAACTACTTCAACTGAACCAGTAGACTTTAGCTGTATACCGCCAGAACCAACTAATACATTATACCTATTACCTACGGTTAAAGTATAATTACCAACAGGGAAGTTCATAGAGTTGTCTACATCTTCCAAGTGAGGTACACTGCCTACGTTTACAAAAGTTAGATTAGGACCTACAACAACTTCCTGTGGTTGGGATCTACCAACGTTATCAACCCTTATAGACTGGTAGTCATTAAAAGCAGCTCCAACTGTTTGGGTTTTACCTCTTTTAATAAATTCAATCTCATCGCCTCCGTTACCCAATTTATCTTCTATACTATTTAAAGTATCTTGTAAATCCTTTATTGTATTAGGTAGTTCTACATGCTTTTCCTCTGGCTGCCAACTACCGCCTTCTGTTGCAGAGTTTCTATCAGGACCTTCTGGGTAACTTACATTACCAGATACTATATCTGCATTTTCTGGAGAGGTAGATTCAGGAGGTGTGTCGGGTGTAAAAATAGGTTTTGAAAAACTAGTAACTTCATCTGTACCAGAATCAACTTTAGCGCTACCTGCATAACCTGTTACCTCCCCACCACCGTTTTCTTTTGAATTTGTTGGAGTGTATGTTTCTTTTTTAGAAGAATTCTCACCTCTCACACCACCTCTTGTGGTCCGCTTTATTTGAAATAATGCGTTATCTTGTGTGACGGGTAGATAAGTAGTTTTCCAGTTTTCGGCTGCTTCTAAATTAGAATCGTCTGTAAATCCTTTAAGAGAGTAGGTATTTTCTTGAACTCTTTCTATACTATCTTTACCAGTAAAAACGCTTTTATTTTTACCTACAGAAGTAAAACTGTCATTAATAACTTTTATCTGTTTGTTGTTAGTAGCCAGTTCATTATTAACTAAATTATTAATAGATATATTAGATCCACTATATTGTGATATTTTTATCTCTTCTCTATCTGTAGAGTTGTTAATATCAACAGCCGCACCTTTTTGATTAAGTATAGACTTACTTCTGTATTCTTGTTTTTCTTGATCTAAACTACTCATCACCTAATTTTTTTAAATTTTCAAATATACCAGGGTAATCTAAAGTTTGCTGGTCTTCATTATCCGAATCAGTTAAAGTTACTGACTGTCTAAAGTCTATTCTACTACCTATATATACTGGGAAGTTTAAATCTCCACGGTAATGGAACACCCATACTTGCGAGCCAACGGAAGGTAGACCAAACATTCCCTTAGCCTTATTAACATGATTACTAGGCCTATAATTATAACTATAAGGGTTATTACTACCTGAGTAATTACTTTTAGGGTCAGTAAAGAAGTCTCCAGCGTTAGTACTAAAGTTTTCATATAAAAAAGAAGGTCCAAAACTTCCAGTATCTATAGAAGGAGGTTCGTCATTTTTATTATTATTCTCGAAATCTTCTGTATTGTTACTATCAGTTATAGCTGCTAACTCTTCTACAGATTGATATCTCGCTGGACCACTTTCACCAAATATAGGAAAGCAAGGCTCTGCATATGGTAGTAATTTAGATATTTCTTCAAACACTTTTGCATCTTTCCATACATCTTTTTCATTATTTGTACCTGGAAATCTAAAATTTAAATTACTATAATTCTTTAACCAATCATCAAGAGGTTGATTAGATATTTCAGGTATAAATACTTTTATACGGTAAAGCTTTTGAGGGTCCCAATTCTTAACTACTATACCTTTATAGAAGTTAGTATCGTCCCTTTTATACTCTACCGCTGCATTAGAACCACGAACAAACATTATACATATTTAATCTTGAATATATGTAATACGTAGTTATAATACTGTATGCTTGTTAGTCATGAATCCCCTATATCAATTCTTGAAGAGTCTAAGTTATATAACGATTACGATTATGCACTCGTTCATTTGTTCGAGACGCATCCAGAGTATTACAACTTCTTTAAATGTTCGCTTGCCGCCGGTCGTGAGGTGTTGCTTGATAATTCGATCTTCGAGCTTGGAGAGTCTTTCGACCCTAAAAAGTATATTAAGTACATTACCGAGCTTGATCCTACCTTTTATATTGTGCCTGATGTTCTTGAAGATGCGCAAGGTACAATGGCCTCTTGGGGGAAGTTCTTCTTAAACTATGGTCGAGATCTTATGGGTCGTACAGCTATTGGAGTTGTTCAAGGTAATACTTATCAGGAGCTTGTTGATTGTTATAAGTTTATGTCAGACCATGCTGACTATATTGCTATCTCTTTTGATTATAAATGGTATGAAACGGTTACTACAACTAATAGGACGGGTCGCGAAGGAATGCTTGATCGCTGGGCTGCCGGTCGTCACGGTCTTATCACTCGTCTTGTTGTTGATGGTGTATGGAATGCTCGAAAGCCTCACCACCTACTAGGTGCTTCTCTTGCACGTGAGTTTGCAGCATACGCACCTATTGCCTCGGAACTTAATATTAGGTCTCTCGATACATCTAATCCCGTGGTAGCTGGTCTATTAGGTCACCGTTATATGGCTAATCAAGGACTTAATCACAAGCCTTCGTTGATGTTAGCTAATATGATTGATGTTGATGTAGATCCAGATCAGATGGGTGATATTATTTTTAATACCAAACAATTTAAAAATATTATAGGTCGTTATAAATAATACATATGAAACGTAGCAATCTAGTTTATAATAATGATACTGATTTCTACCCATTAATAACAAGACGTATTACTAGATTTATTTTATTCACGTTTGTATGGTTATTTGGAGCAGCTACTATAGTAGCTTTACCGCTTCTTATTTTGATGATGATCGGTAAATACCATCCCAGTTTGTAGGATTTTGCTCTTTTAAGTTTAATATTCTATCTGACATCATATCATAATAGTTGGACAATATAGGTATTCCTCGCTTATTAAACTTAGCATGTTTTAATGCTTCATCCCAGTCTTGCTTTTTATACGCTGCTAAAAAATAATTATGATTTAAAAGATTTTTTGATGTTGATAATATTGTGAATATTCGCACACCTTCAGTTTTACCTTTTACAGCGATTGTATCTAGCTCATAAAAATTAAAAGCTTTATTATCCGTTACTGTATTTTCACCAACCAAAATACCTACCTTATAGTTCTTCGTCTGACTTTCTAATCTTGCTGCTAAATTAACTGCATCACCTAAACAAGTATAGTCGAAACGTTGATTAGATCCCATATTACCTACTACAACATCCCCTGTATTAATACCTATACCCATTTTAAGCTCTAAATTTTTATCTTGTAACTCGATATTAAGGTTGTCTAATAATTCAAACATATACATAGCGCAGGTTAATGCATTATCCCTATGATTCTCATCATCCACTGGAGCATTCCAAAAAGCCATTAGCGCATCCCCTATAAATTTATCTACTGTGCCGTTATTTTCTATAACACAACCTGTCATAGGAGTAAGATATTTATTTATTAGATCAGTGAGCTCCTGAGGGTTAGATTTGTACATTTCACTAATAGTCGTAAAGTCTCTTAAATCACTAAACAATATTGATAGCTCTCTTGTATCTCCACCTAGCTGCAACTTGTCTGGATTCTTTTGCAGTACCTTAACAATAGACGGAGCTAGATAATGCTCAAATTGATTCTTAATAAGTTTTTTTGTTTTGTTTTCTTGAACAAATCTTATAAATGTAGCACCTGACCAAGTAATAAAAATAGTTAGTACTGGCCAAGTAAAGTCATATAAATTACCTTGCTCAAACATCGAGCTACCTAATTTAGGTAATGCTATTAAACCTATTGCGCAAAATGCAAGACTTACAAGATACGGTAACCATAAAGCGCCTATTATAATAATAGAGCAAATACTAGCAGTTAAAATTAACTCATGCATAAAGAACTTCTCTTTACGCACTAATCTATTTTCATCAATTAGCATTTGTAAATTAGTAGCATGTACTATGTGGGTATAATCAGCTCCTAAATTAGTTGGTACTATATTTGTAAGACCTTCTGCTGTTGGTGCTATAATAACTATCTTATCTTTAATAGCACTCCAATCATCACTATTGAAAGATACTGTTGGAAATTTATATTTATAATTTAACCATATACGAGCATTAGTATCTGTCTCTATTGGATCGAATCCAAAAACTCTAACCGACACAACACCTACTTCATCAGCTTTTACCTGGTATGAATCCTTACCACCAAACAGTCTTAAAGCTTCTAAAGATAGAGTACTATAGTAATTATCTTTAACTTGTACAATAAGTGGCATGCGTCTTACAACGCCATCTAACTCCGGGGTAGTAGTCATCATACCAACACCAGCAGCCACCTCTCCTAACTCTTTAACTGGTCCAATTGCTTCTGGATAATCGTATATAAAGTTTTTAGGATCTTCCCCTATAACTACAACACCTCGAGGTACCGGCTCCCCCTTACCTTTTACTGAAGCTGATTGCCCCATTATAACAGGTACCTGTCCCATTACTTCAGCTAGATAATCATCTTGCCCCATTCTATCTTTCTCTGCAAATAATATGGGTAATATAACTAATGCAGCTCCATTATCATAAGCTTTAACTATACTATCAGCTATAATATCTCTAGGCCATGGCCACTGACCATTCGTCTCTAAACTCGCTTCATCAATCTCTACAATTGCTACCTCTTCAGCTTCTATCTTTTCTTGATTCCTTTGATAATAATCAAACGATTTTAATCTTGCTGTCTCTATAAAGAAGGGATCTATTACTCGTAAGCCTATTAAGAAGATTGTTAGTAGTAAACATATAAAGTAATTTTTTTTATTAAAGCTCATTGTTCTATGTTGAATATAACACTATTACCATTATTAAGTAAGAATGATTGAAACACTCCGTTGTTAAGATAATTAATGGTAGTATTAGAGGTTGCATCTATATTTAACGAAGTAACGTTACCTTGTTCAGTAGTTTTTTTAAACAGTACCTTACTCATATCATATGGATTTGTTTGAAATAACTCAATAGGCTTAATAATTACCTTTGTATCTGCTTCCGATTCTTTTGTTTTCTTTTCTGGGTTATCGTTATTATTGTTATTGTTATCCCTCGGATCGTCCTTAACTTTTGGTTTATCATCTTGTGGTGCTTGTCTCGCTTCCTTTTTAGGAGCTGATGGTGGTTTAAGATTGTTTTCTACTCTTGTTACCTCAAATGCTTGATTTAATACTACCACACCGCTTGAGTTAGATACTGCTATAGACCCTGTATATGCGTTACCATTTGCATCTATAGATGGCAATAGTTGAAATGTTGTCTTACCGGTAGGTTCAACGGTCATAGTGAAGTCCGTACCTCTAACAGAAACACTTGCAGTTGGTGAAGTAATCTTTACATTCTTTCTATTACTTTTAGCAATTTTACCAGATGTATATCTTAGAGTCCCTAAACGACCTTTTAGGGAAACCTTACCTACCTTCTTATTACTATCATAAACATACTCATCTATAACAAGCTTGGAATACTTTGATAATGATACTTTAGTATCATCTTTGAATACTATGTTTAAGGTACCGTTTAACGT
>Ga0207896_1000144_pt1 | contig 15644 bp, 30 predicted proteins | sample LinPmetageLP36_FD_184049 | JGI IMG/M metagenome (GOLD analysis project Ga0207896, IMG submission 184049) | Marine viral communities from the Pacific Ocean - LP-36 (SPAdes) | ecosystem: Environmental > Aquatic > Marine > Oceanic | place: Pacific Ocean | collected 2010-06-15 | reverse complement strand
TAGCTGAATGAGCAAAAACTCTTGGTTGAGCCGCTTCATTTCCTTCTATACCAGCTATATCTATTGTTGTTGTTCCTGCTGCCATTTTTTATTTATTTATTTTTGTTATTTTTTCAGCACCACGACTTCCGAAGTATGCTACATAAACTGTTACCAGTAATGTTTTTAATAAGTTTATCCATGACTCATCTACGTCAAATTGCAAATGAAATGAATCTACAGCCATCATGAATATTGATGATACTGTTAAAAATACTAAAGCTAAAGGTCTAGTATTTTTACTTAGCCAAGAATCAGATTTCATATCTGCTCTCCACCTGCTTGAAACTTCTTTTAATTCTTGAAGATCTAGCTCTATTAGCTTCATAGCTTCTTCTTTATCAACAGCCTTTATCTTACTATCACTTGATATAATATTTTTTACTAAACCTAGAGTTCCTTGGTCTGGCAGCACGTCGCCTATAGCCGCTAATACCTTAGGAGCTTTACTAGCTAGAAAAGCCCCTACTTTTGTTTCTTTAAATGATTTATTCATTTACCGCTGGTTTAGTTACTTCACTTGATTGTGACGCTTTGTTAGCTTGTCTTTGAAGTTCTAAAAGTTTTGCAATTTCCTTTCTTTTATACTCACTGGTGGCTCTTGTGCTGGGCATAGAAGCAATGTTTTTATATTTAGCAGATAACTCAGGATTAGCTCTAATTTGCTTTTGTAACTCTCCAATAGATTGCATATTTTTTACAGCTTCAGTTTGTTTTTTAACATAAGCTTGTTCATCAGCTTCTTTAGAAGCTTTTTTATCAGCAATACTTTGGTAATAAGCGTCGTCACCAAATGTTGGATAATCTGCGAAATCTTGAGTTTCTTTTAAATTTGCTACTTCTATGTTTTTACCTCCTTTGTTTATAGAAACAACATCTCTCAATACACTATTATCCATATAGCTAGACTGTTGACCACCACTAGCACCTCTATCTTCTAAAGATTGTTTACCTACCGAAGCGTTTTTAGCCATAGCATATCTACCTGCAGCATTTTTATAGTCATCTTCAGTAAAGTAAGTTGTTTCTCCAGCAGAGTTTTTAAAGAAGTAGTTACTTCCATCTTTAAAATTGCCTGAGTTAAGAGCTGTTCCCATAGCACTTATACTATCAGCTAATCTTCTACCTTCTGTAGTTTTGTTAAAATCACTTGTTCTTCTTTCAAAGTCGTTAGTTTGAGTGGTATTGTCATTACCACCAACAAACGTTCTTATACCCATGCTAGAAGCTGCAGGCTTAGTAGCAGAGGCTGTAGAAGAACTACCGGTACTAGAGGTAGCTATTTTTGCTGGTGAAGGATTTATTAATCCTTTTTTCTGCATAGGAGAATAGCTACACTTTTTCTTGCCTATTGGTGCCATTTTAAAAGCCATTATTATCTATTGCTTTTAAAATGCTTAGATAATACGCTTCCTAATTTTTTAAGTTGTCTAGCCGGAGCTGCAGGATTTTTAGCTGCATAACCACCGCCTGACTGATTACTTTTCATCATCATAGGATTTTTCATTTTAGCTGGGCCTTCAGGAAGAAAACCATCATTAGCTTTAGCAGCTTTCTTTGCTTTTCCAACACTCTTGTATCCGGCTTCATCAGCTCTTTGTTTTTTGTAAGCTCTAGATTTAACTAGTTTATCATAATCTTTTCCATAACCTAATCCTTTAGCTCCAGCATCGTCTGGTCTCATTTCGCCTTTTCGTACAGCTTTTTTAGCTTTACTTAGCTTCATTTTAGCAGGGGATTCTCCAGCTGCTACTTCTAAAGCTTTTTTCTTTTCGTACTTAGCTTCTTTTGTTTTGCCAGACTTATAATCTGCAATAGCGTTTCTAGCGTAGTCTTGCTCGACTTTTTGCTTTGATTTTTTCATTGGCGCTTTCATAAACATTGGTGAATTTGATGAATTTGTTGAATTTGTTTTCAACTTTTTCACGGTTTTATTACCTACTTTTTGCTTTTGAACTTGTTTAGTATTTCCTGTTTTTTTATCGAAAACACTTTTTGTTTTTGTTTTAACATTCCCGTCAGGACTTTTTGATTTTTTTGTTTCTACTATTTTATTTTTTCTTCTACCTAACTTAATTTTTTCTTTTTTGCTTGTAGAACCTTCTTCAATAGGATTAATTTTCATACCTTTAGCAGGAGATTTATCCATCATCATAATTCCTGATTTAGTTAACATCTTGCCAGGTGATTTTAATATCGCTTCTTGTAATTCTTTTGGTAAACTTTTTTGTTTTCCTACTAAAGGCTTTTTAGCAGGTGATTTTGCTTTACCTTGAGCACTAGATTTATTTCCAGAAAACTTTTTCTTACCCATTTTCTTTTCCATGCCTTCAGATTCATCTCTACGAGATTTCATTGATTGTTTTTTCTTACCGTTTTTGGCTCCTAAAGAGTCATCTAAACGCGAGTTGTATCCTTGTTTTTTCATTGTTGTTGGTGATTTTCTTGTTATAGTTACATCAGAAGAGCCTTCTTTGTTTTTTCCTTTAGCAAACTTAGTATGTAGTCTTTGTGATTTTTTACCACCGCCTGCAGCTCTTTTAACTTTAGTTTTAGTAGTTCCGTCTTTTTTTGTTTTTGTTTTATGTAGTTCAACAGTGTTTGATAATCTTGAAGACTTTCTTTTCATACCAGGCTCGTTAGGATCATCCTTAACACCACTATCATATCTTTTTTTAGCCTTAAAAGTTTTTATTTCTATTTTTCTACCTTTTTTGTCAGTGTAAGATCTGCTTTTATCAGCCACTCTATCTTTGTCTCTTATAACAGCTGTTGGCTTTTTTTTAGTAGCTGGTGACTTTGATCTGGCCTTTTGCTTTGCAGTTGGTCCTGAACCAGCACCTTTCATTTTAGCATTAGCTACGGATCCAGCTATTTTAGTAGCTGCTGTTTTGCTTTTGCCTTCTTTCATTAATTTTTTTACTAAACTTTCAAAACTCATTTTTTCTCTTTTTTATATGCTTCTTGTTCCCATGGGAATGACTTACTACCTTCCATTATCCATTTACCTTTATATTTTATTTTACCATTTTTACGTGGATAAGACTCACCTTCCCACTCTATAGAATCGTCAGAGTAGTTTAAACCTTTTTTACCATTTGATTTTTCAAATCTTTTAAATTGATCAACGTGAACTTCTTCATGATCTATAACTTCTTCAAGTTGCTTAGGATCATCTATTCTATTGTTAATAGTTATAGTGCCATTATTATTAGCTCTACCTAAAACATCGTCTTCATCATCTACCATATATATTGGCGTTGTTTGTTTATCGTAAGGAGATTTTAATTTAAATGCCATAATATATATTTAACAATTCCATCTACGTCTAGCAGCTAAACCTCTTTCACCTTTCCAGCTTTTTGATCTAGCACAAAATGATTTTCTACGTTTAGCGTCTTTACTTCCCGGCTTTAACTTAGATGGATCTTTAGTTACTGCAGTTTTTAATTTACTACCTGGATTTTTTCTTTTATACTCATTAACACCTTTCTGTGTCATACCGCCACCTGCTTTAGCACCAGTGCCAGTAGGATTTGCTTTATTAAAGTTCTTACCTCTGCCAATAGTTTTTCTGGGTTCAGCTTTTTGAGCTGGTGATTTCTTACAACTACCTTTTGAACCTTTAGCAGTACCCGGCACTCTTTCAAAACCTTTCCAACATTTAGCGGGAGATTTCTTTTCACCTGGTGCTTTTTCACCACATTTTAAACTAGGATTAGCAACTTGTCTCCAATCTTGCTTTACCCAGTTTTTTAAACTACCACCACTGCTTGTGCCTGTTACATTACTTTTAGAAGATCTTTTATATTTACCAGAAGCTCCAGCAGATCGCTTAGCACTTACAACGCTTTGCTTTTGATCTTTACTCATGCCTCTTATTTTAGCTATGGGTAAGCAAACTTTTTTAGTTCCTCCTCCTTTAACTTTCGCCATCTTTAATGTAATTGTACATTGATTCACCTAATTTTTTACCCATATCTGAATCTGACTTGTAATGAGCTCTTGCTACATTTCTAGCGTTTGATATTTCGTTTCCTACTTGTTTAAATTCTTCGTCTTTGTATTTATCTGATAAATAATTACCTATTAACACTCCTTGAGCGGAGTGGCCTGATGGATATGATGGAGTTTTCATAGAAGCTAGCTCTACAGTCTCCATATCAATACCATATTGTTTTGCTTGTTCTTTTGGTCTAGGCCTATTATAATATTGCTTAAGCTTAAGTATAACACTTGCAGAGCTATCAGTTAATTGATTTATCTCTTTCTTGTCTAATTCAATATTTTTTTTATCTGCTACCTCTTTAAAAGATCCATATATATTATCTCTTTTTTTTACAAAACCTTTATCTATAGGTGTTTTGTTTAATTCATTTATTTCTGATAAACTTTTTAAAGATCCGTCAGCAGGTGGCGGCATATTTTTAAACTGAGAATAGTCAAAGTCTTCAAACATTGTTTAACATTTACCTTTACCTTGTTGCTTAGAAGCCCACATATTAGCATAAGCTGATGGGTAAACATCAAACTTTTTTCTAGCAGCAGCTTTGCAAGATGATGATAATTTTCTTAAAGCTGGAGATGGATTTGATTTCATTTTATCTATTACATCAGCTTGTTTCTTGTGCATAACTGAAGCTGCGTTTAGTTCTTTAGATATTTTTTTTAGTTTTTTATCATTCATTATCTACGTTTTTTAACTTCAACCTCTTTAACTATAATAGTTGGTTTTCTTTTGTTTAATTCTTCTAATCTTTTTTGAAGCTCTTGCAATTTGCCATCGCTTTCAGTTCCGTCTTTAACTAAGCTAGATAAAACATTTATTTCTTCAAATATAACATCATCAACTTGCTCAAGCATACTGACTCTTTCAAGTATGTCTTCAATGTTTTCATGATTCCATTTTTCTTTTAGCTCATACTCTAGTCTACCTACTTCTACTGGCGGCAATTCCTTAGCTTCAGCTATGTCTTCTTGCAATGTATAATACATACCTACAAAAGTTGTAGTCAACATTATTATACCAATTACAGTTTTTATATCAATTTTAAACTCAGTTGATTCAGAGATCTTCATATTCTTTAGTTGCGTCAAATGATGGGCATGCTTTATTAGCGAACTCATTGTGTGAATAAATAGTAGCAAGCGGGAACATCGCCATTAATGTTTTAAGGACGTGTAACAAGCTTTCTTTTTGTTCTGGTGTTCTAGTATCCTTTGGCGTCTTACCATCAGTCTCTACGCCTCCGCAATAGCAAATTCCTATCGAATTACGATTGTGCCCTTTCGTATGGGCCCCTGATTTATCTATATCTCTACCTTTTTTAATAGTACCATCTAATTGTATATAAAAATGATAACCTATATCTGTCCAGCCTCTACCTTCTACGTGCCACTTTTTAATAGTTTCAACAGGAATATGTTGTCCTTCTCTTGTAGCAGAGCAATGTACTATAATTTCATTTATACTTCTCATTTTTTATTCTTTAATAAATACCACTTGTGAGCAGTATAACCTAATGTTGTTAATAACAATAGTATAGATAATAACGGTTCTAACCATCCTAGACTAACAACCGTAGCTGATGTTATGTTTAAACAATACAGCTTTAAATCGTCTAATGTATTCATCTTTGAGCTAGCAATGCTGGGTTACCTTTATATTCGATATTATCGATTTGTCTTAATGTTGGAATTATTGTAGTATTATTACTTTTCATAACTCTAGTGCCTAATGGTTCACATCCACACTTTAATTTAACACCTGTTCCTGTAATTGGTTTCATATCTTTATTTTTATATATTTAAAAAGCTGGTCTAGAACCTTTTCCTTTTTTAATTTTTATTTGATTTTTTTTATATTTTCTTCTTTGGTTGCCAGTCAATACTTTACTTTTTTCTACCCTTTGTCCTTCAGGCTTTTTTTTTTAGCAGCTTTTGTTTGAGATATTTGTTCATCTCTGTCAGCAGCTTGCTGGCCTACCGCCGCGCTTACTGATCTATCTACAATCATAGCTGGCTCTTCATAACTCATAGCTGGAGATTTCATTTGAATTGGAGGAGGCATATCTTGAGCTATAGTATTAAACTTTTGAAATGCTGCTGCTTGTTGAGCTGATTGCATACCTGGATCTGTTATTGATCCCATTTGTTGCATACTATTTAAACTTCTGTCTGGTGCACCTGCTCTATTTGGAATAGGTTGAGGTTGTAGCACTTGACCAGTTGCTGGATCAACTTGTGGATTAATAAAACCAGCTGGGGATTTTTTTTCTTTCATAATTTATCTTTATTTACAAAGCCTATAGCTTTTGCCATAACCTTGTAACTATATTTGTTATTTTTATTTAATACTTTGGTAGGCATGTTTTCTTCGCCTAGCATAATACGATACATTCTACTTATCAACTGTTTGCACTTATAGGATACTTTATATATGTGATATTTTTGAGTGGTGCGGTTTCGTTTCCTCCACACTATAATCCACCCTTGTTTCAATAATTTGTTCCAGCGCCTGTTGTCCCAGCTGTAAGAGTAAGTACCTTTTATAAAATCATTTTTAGTAAACATGTCTAATGCGTCTAAATAGATCAATAACTCAAGGTCTGCATCATTAAGATTACATGTTTTACACGCCCATTTACGTATTATTCTGTAATGTTTTAATAATTTAAGCTTTTTAAGATCAGAAGAAGTTAATTTTCTCATAAAATAACAACTACGTCAAACTCTTTAATAACTTGATACTCTTCTTTATTTATTTCTATATTAAACCCAGCTGATTTGTCATAATATACTTCATCATCTTTTTTTAATACTTTAACATCAGAGCCAGGTTCTATAACCTTAGCTCTTCTGTATCTAACATCTTCTCTTTGTTTTTCAGATAAAATTAAACCACCTTTAGTTTTAACATCGGTTTCTTTAACTGGTTTTATAACTATATATTTACCTACTGCTTTCATGCTCTTATATTATTAATAACACAATCAGTGGATAATATAGTTGTAGCTACTGAAGCTGCGTTTATTAAAGCGCTTTTAGTAACCAACAAAGGATCTATAATTCCGGCTTTTACCATATTTACCGTTTTTCCTGTAACCACATCTAAACCCATACCATTTTCAAGTTTAGTAAGTTCTTCTATGCCAGCATTTTTAAGTATTAATTCATAAGGCTTTCTTATGGCTTGGTATAACACTTCTTCACCTATACAAGTTGGTTTTAAATTAAAGCTAGCATTTAGTAAAGCTACACCACCACCTGGCACTATACCTTCTTTAATTGCAGCTTTTGTAGCACAAATAGCATCTTCTACTCTATCTCTTTTTTCTTTCAACTCTATCTCAGAGTTAGCCCCAACTTTGACTGTAGCAACTTTAGCTTTTAACTTAGCTAATCGTTTCTCTAGTCTAATAATAATATTAGGGTTTTTAGTTTCTTTTATATTCTTTTCTAACAAAGCAATAGTTTCTTTAACTTCCGTGTTATCAGTTAAATCAACTTGTATTATTGTTTCTTCGTGGTTAGTTACAGATTTAATACATGATCCTAAATGTTCAGGCTGTATAATATCCATATCATCTCCTAGGTCTTCGTTAATAAGTTTAGCACCAGTCACAGCACATAGATCGCTTAACACGTCTTTCTTGCTGATTCCGTATACTGGTGCATCTACGATGTTAACTTTTATATTGCCTTTAGATTTATTCATGGCCAGCGCAGAAACTACTTGTTGGTCAACATCTGCAATGATAAGTAAACTCTTACCATTTTTAATAATATGCTCAAGAACTGATTGAATCTTTCTAACATTAGGTATAACTGACTCTACAATTAAAACCAAAGGATTATCTAGCTCAGCTGTGCCTTTTTCTTTATTAGTAATAAAATGGTTATTCTTTAACGCTTGGTCGTATTGAACACCTTCTATCAACTCAACTACAGTTTCAGGTTGTTCGTTTGTTTCCATCATAACAACACCCGTCTCGTCTACTAGTCTAAACGCTTCACCTATAACTTTACCTAACTCTTTATCATTGTTAGCAGATATAGTAGCTACTTGATCTATTCTTGCACCACTTACTTTTCTACTTTTTTTATTTAAATATTTTATAACCTTATCAACACCTGAGTCAATACCATTTTTCATTTTTCTAGTGTCATCTAGCAATGAATGTTCATTAGCTTGGTCTAATATAGCTTTGGCTAATACTGTAGCTGTTGTTGTGCCATCACCTGCGTCTGACACTGTTCTTTGAGCAGCTTCTTTTATAAGTGTTGCTCCGATGTTTTCTAATGGATCTTGTAAAACTATACTATTAGCTACTGTTACTCCATCTTTTGTTATTTGTGGTTTGCCTTGTGCATCTTCTAATATAACACATTTACCACTCGCTCCTAGCGTTGAACCTACTGCGTTAGTAAGTTTTTCAACACCAGTTAATACTTGACTTCTGGCACTATTACCAAAAGCCAAGCTTTTTACTAACTGTATTTCTTGCATTTAATTTAATTTGATATGATTTGTTTTTGAATATTACTCGAAGGTTTTAACTACTTTCGGTCCTTTGGTAAACTCTAGCTTTTTAGCATAATGTTCAATAGAAGCATCTATTGCTTGTTCTGCTCCAGCTATTGTTTCTCTTCTGGTAACATCGATCCAATTATCTGAATCGATAGATTTATATTCGGTTTGTAAAAATCCATTTGGTAATTGAACTATTCTCCAGTTTTTCTTCTGTGAAATATGTTTCCAGTACTTAATGGTTTCTTCTGTTGGTTGTGGTGCACTATTCCACGTGTTAGTGCGGGTATATAAAAACGTCATTGTATTTGGTTTTAAGTTAAACGTTGGTTATTATATACTATCACTTGATAGTTCGGTTATTTAATATTTTATACTGTAGCTAAAAATTTCCATTGATTATCAACGTAAATTTCTACTAATCCTTCTGTTGAATTATATCTAATCATGCCCAGCACAGCAGAGCTAGGTCTTTGAGCAGTTGTTCCAACTGGCAATTGTATTGCGCCGGTAAAACTACTAGAACCAACCCAAACATTATTTCTACCAACTAAAGCATCATAAGTATTAGGTGATGTTATTCCTGTTCCACCATCTACAACGGCTAAAGTACCTGTAATTGCCGATGCTGATAAATCTACTGCTAATTCTGTAGATTCTATAACTAAACCGCCATTAGCTTTTAAATCCGTACTCAGTGTAGCACCTGTTAAATCTAAACCATCACCCGCTGCAATATTACAAATTATTTCAACGTTTTGGCTTACGTTTGTTAGAGTTATATTAGTTCCTCCTGATATTGTAACTGCTCCACTTAATGTATTGAATGTTGTAACTCCAGCACCTATTGAGTAATTAGGGATATTCAACTGATTTCCCACTAAAGTGGCAGCACCGCTAGTTCCTGCCGTAGAAAGTGATAGAGGATTTTGATTTGCAGCAGCTACAACTGTAGAAAGCGCAACACTTTTAGTATCGTTATTTATGTTACCTTGAGCATCAGGAGTTTTATCTGCTACTAAAAATAAATCATTACCGTCGTATGTAGATTTTCTAGGATATGTTTGTATTTGAGCCATTTTGATATTTTGTTTTTTTAAATTTTTTTGTTTCTTTCTGGTTTCCTGGGTAGTATTTGTTAGTTATTAAAGAATATTTAGGTAGATCATATGTCTCATCAAACTGTGTCCAATTGTTTGTTTTAATTTTTGTAGCTAAATGAAATGTTATATCCATAACAAACCAATTGCCAAGCTCGTTTTCTGGATGATATATACCATTTACATAACTAGTAATTTCAGCTGGTTGCAGTTGACAACATGGACATCTTTTAATTTCACTAACGTAAACACCTACGTCAATATCAGACTTAACTGTAAAATCACCACTGACTCTACTACCGTACACAACTATATCTATGTATTCTTTATCTCCTAATACTTCTAGTATTCTTTGCAGTAACTTGTCTTTATCTTCGCTGCTCCAGCCTTGTATTAACTTCATTATGATACTCCAACTATAATACCGTCTTTAACAGTGAATGTTAAAGCCGCGGAGTTGTTTCCATTTCTAACCGTAAAGGTAGATGTTATACCAGTTGAATTGTCAGAAGAGTTATACTTAGCTCTTATTGTTCCTTGACCAGTACTAGCACCAGCATCCACCGTACAAGTAGTAGCAGTTATAACTATTGATGGATTTGAATCATTTGCTGGGCCTCTTAATTTTAAAGCTCCACCAGTCCCTGCTCCTACAAAAGTGTTAGTGCCATCGAATATCATAGCATATTCTAGAGCGTCCATACCTGCAGTACCTATGAAACCATAAGAACTAGACTGAGCCCAAACACCTATTTCCGTGCCACCGTCAGTACCAGGAAACACTGTATTACTACTGAAGGTTTTGGTACCAGCTATAGTTTGGTTAGTCGTTGTAAGCACTGCTCCACTAAGTGAATCTATATATCCAGCCCCGTTTGTAAGTTCGTCATTGTTTGTTGGTATAGTGGTACTATTAAAAGCATTACTACCAAAAGTCTGCGTCGCTTTGTTTATATTATTACTACCATCTAAAAATAAAGGAGTTGATCCAGTAGCGCTATTGCTAACTGGAGTATTCAACGTAACATTAGTAGCATTTACCGTTAATCTAGTAGCACCACCAGCATTTATTCTAAAGGTATCCGCAGATGGAAAACCAAAGTAAGTATCTCCATCGCCCGTATGGTATATATAATTAGGCATGAAATTTGTACCATTAAGATTAGTGGTACTAGAAAACGTAATGGTGCTGGAAAAAGTACTAGCACCATTAACTGTTAATCCGTCTAAAAATGTTACTGCCATTTAATTTAATTTTATTTTATTTATTTATTATATTCCTTGTATTTCAGTTGAGTAAATCATACATTTTATAGTGTTAGTAGGTGTTGATGCAAAAGCAACTGTTATTGTATTAGTAGAAGTTCTACTTACATCTGCGTATACTGTATCGTATGTAACAGTATCATAAAGTTGTACTATAACATCTCTAGTTCCTAAGTTGTGTGTTACAACTGTAGATGCAGCTGTTAAACCTGCAAGTGCAGAAGATGATATACCTTGTTGGATTTGTTGTAAACTTATCTTTTGATTAGCTCCAGCATCGTCATCATATACCGGGAATGTAACATTCGCAGGATCTAATGTACTAACTGCTCCAGAAGCTGGAAGAGAAGTAATATCTAAACCTACTGTAGCTGTACCTGAAGAATAAGCTAATGCTAAACCATCTTTACTGCCTGCACCGTCAATATTGGTATTACCAATACCTACTGTACTAACTGTTGCTAAATCAGTATCAGACTGTATTACTGCAAAGTCACCTTCTACAGATGCTCCTGCATTGGCAGCAGTTTGAACTAATACTGAATCACCAGGTGTTAAAGGAGTAGCAGCGTTACCAAAGAAATTACCTGCAACAGTTACTATATAGTAATCACCTATTGCTATTGCAACCCTAGATCCACCGCTTGTTAAGTTACCACCCGTAGCTATAGCACCAGTGTTAGCGTTAAATCCACCTTTTACATTTAAACCACCTGCAACCGCAGAATCAACATAAGCTTTTGTAGCGGCGTCTTGAGCTGCAGAAGGATCAGTAACGTTATTAATTAAGTTGCTACCCATATCTATAGCTGCTGTTCCTGTTCCCCAAGCACTTACTGGTATAGCTGCAGGAAGTATGTTTACTGTAGAAGTTGAACTAAAGTCATAAACTGCAAGTTTATCTTTAGTTGTATCATAAGTTCCTGAATAGGTAGCAAGATCACTTATATCTACTGCAAAACCCATAGTGTCTGTTGCCGTACCTACTGTTGTAATACCACCATTAGTAGTACCTGTGAAAGTAATTGTATTACCATCTGTTATAGTTTGATCACTACCAGTATCACCAGATATTTTAAACTCACTCATTGATCCAGCTCCTGTAGCCGCAATAGTTACTTGACCACTACCATTATTAGTAGTTGTAATACCTGTACCTGCTGCTATAGTTATAGTATCTTGGTTTTCTATATTAGAATTAGAACCTGTTGTCGATGCTAGTGTTAAGCTATCAAAAGGTTTACTATTTGCAATAGTTATAGTTCCAGATCCGTCACTAGCAGTTGTTATACCAGAGCCTTGAGCAAGGGTTAATGTTCCACCATTTTGTACTACACTAACAGATCCTGATCCTGCCGCAAATTCAAGCTCAACAGTACTGGAATTATCTGTCCATGGTACGTTAACAACACCTTGACCAGCAGAGTTTAATTGTAAACCATAAGTTCTACTAGCTGTAGCTGAAACTGTATTAGCTGCTACTGATTGATCTGTATTAGAAAATAATTCTATACCACCTCTTGTTGTTGCAGTTGCTTCATCTAAATCTGTAGTTATATTAAATCCGTTTGATGTGGTAGTCATACCTAAGCCTCCTACAAAAACTACAGCAGCGCCACTAGTTACATTAGCATTACTACCTGAGTCACCGGTTATTGTCCAGCCAGTATATGTTCCAGCAGATGGATCTATCCAAGCTGATCCATTGTAATACTTAAATAAGTTCGATGTTGTGTTGTATATAATATCTCCTGCGTTAGCGGTTCCAGGATCTGATGCTAGGTTTTCTACTCTAGCGTTTAATAATTGATTTCCGCTTAAATCTAAATTATTTAAAAATGTTACTGCCATTTTGTTAGTTTATATATGCTTGTCCTGAAAAAGGTGCACTGAATGTTAATGTTAGTTGATTAGTTGTGTTGTATTTTAAATCACCTATTACTTCTTCTTTATGTGAATTCACTACAGTTACCGAAGGGAACTTGTTTAAGTCGTGTATTACAGTCCACGTGGCACTTGGTACACTTTGAGAAAAAACAAAAGTAGATTTTAAGTTTATTATCTTGCTTAATGCGTCTATATTAGTTGTCTTAGTCTTTAAATTAGGACTTGACGACTGTGAATCCGATATTATTATCTCATCTTTTTCATTTAATGGAGCTTTTTTAAACGGATACGTAGTTATTATAGGCATTTATGCATTATCTTTAAAAATTTCTTTGTATTATTGTATAATATAGCTATTTACATGTTTTTATCTGTATTTACATTTATTATAATACATAATAGGGTGACAAATACCCCTTATTAGGTAGCTTTAAGAGGCAAATGTCACCTTTTTACTACGATAATTAGAAATATATAACTAGGGTACTGCGCCCTACAATATTATTTCGTATTTTAATACTAAAACACATTTATATTTTGCGGGTCCGCATGATTTCAATTTATTGTTTTGCGATCGTCAGCATAATCGATACATAATTGTGTAACCTTTTGACATCTAACTTTTTGATACTACTATAAGCACACAATCTATTTACGAACTTCTGTAGATAATATATATAACTAACAAATAAATAAAAACAATATGAAAAATCTAATACTACCTTTAACATTTATAATTTCAATAGTAACATTGATAACTTATAACATAATCACTCACGGAATTATAAACTATATTTCATTTAATGGAATTTAAAATGTAAATTACAGAGAAGTCACGCGATACACTTCTCAACTAAAATTAATAAGTAAACAAAGTATCACTTACACAAACTAATTACGACAACAAACAGATAATAATAATATAAACTAAATAACAAATAAATAAATATAAACTATGAATAATAATAAACTAACAACAAAAAGATTTGTAATAAGAAAATCTTTACTCGGTACTAATACAATAGTAACATTTACTAACAAAAAAAATATAACTTTTACTTATGATCATGATGAGATTTACTCAACATTTCAACAAAAGTTTGAAGAAATGCAATGTTTTCAAAACTACAAAAGTTATACAAATTCTAATACTGTTCCAAAATTCTGTAGAGAATTAAGTACTCAGTCTTAAAACTAAAAGTCGACGTTGATAGTAATACTTTAACGACTATAAATAACACGAACATATTACTCAGCACAAACTAATTACGACAAAGTGTCGATAATAATATAAACTAATAAATAAATAACTATGTATAATCCTAATAATCCTTCAAATTGGTCTTGGTCAAAAGCTTTCCAAGAAGTTGAAGACACAGTAAATCAAGCTGAACTTACTCAACAATCTATAAATCACGTACTAAATTATCCTGGTGAGGCTAATGGTGTCTATATGTCACTAAGTAAATCACAACAAGATGATGTTTACGATATACTAAATCAAATATTATGATAGAGAAATATGAATTTGAAATATACTATGGTGACATTGAAGAACCACTATATTTAACTAATGATAAAAACTATATTTGCGATGAGATGAGAGATTTCATGGAAGAATTAGGAATAATAATGAATGAAGTAATATATAAAGTTCAATCAATATGAAAAAGAAAACAGATTTTACTACAGATGGATTTGAAGTACTAGGTTACTTTTTATTAACAGCAATAACAGTAATATTATTTGCTTACATCACAAACTAAATACGACAACTAATAGATAATAATAATATGAAATATATAAACACAGACAACTTAACAGCAATCAATTACGGTGACGGTAGTATCAAACTCATGATCTTCAACAAACATAAATCTCCTTATGGTTACTCACCTCGCAACTTAGTTGTCTCACTGTTCGGTGTTTCAATGAAAGAATTTACGTACAACTATGTACAGTCGGAAGTAGACAAAGTGTATTCTACTTTCAACTATGAAGAAATACACGAACTAATAACTAAAATAAACAACAATGATTAAAGCAATTAAAACAATAGCGATCAAAGCGGTCGAAGAAAAAATGTTGAAAATATATGCTACTATTATGACTACTGTATTCTTAGCGATATGGATACCAACAATGGCTATAGTATTAAAAGATATATTCATGCAAGTAATCTTACCAATATTTAAATAATATGAAAATAACTAACGAAGAAAAAGACGAAATTACTTGGAGAGTAGTTGACTCACTATACGAAAAACTAGCTAACGAGCTAGAATATGAACTTGAAGATCATAATGACTTCACAGAAACTAATGATGCTTATATGGATTTATTCAATGAAATGACTATAAAAATAGTAAAGTATATGAGAAGTGAACTATTTCAACCAATGACTAACGAAGATTTAAAATAATAATATGACAGAACAACAAGCAATTGAAGCAATCGCTAATGATATACAGGATGGTATCTACGGTTGGACACAGAAATGTGGAACAGAGTGGCAGAAGTGGACATACTCACTAATGCAAGCAAGAAAAATATACGACGGTGAATTAATAATAGATTTAAGTATAGACAATGAATAGAGATAGAGAATGGGATTTTATGGAAGAACATAGACAAGAAGAAAAGTCTTTGCTAGCCACGGTGGGAATAGTAGTAAGAGAACTAGCTATAAAATGTCCTAATGACCAAGAACTAGGTAAAGAAGTAAGACAACTAATTAAGAAATATAAACTAAACACAAACTAAATACGAATACTAATGGATAATAATAACATGAAAACAATTAAATTTTACCCAAGCGACAG
>Ga0207896_1000140_pt1 | contig 16022 bp, 25 predicted proteins | sample LinPmetageLP36_FD_184049 | JGI IMG/M metagenome (GOLD analysis project Ga0207896, IMG submission 184049) | Marine viral communities from the Pacific Ocean - LP-36 (SPAdes) | ecosystem: Environmental > Aquatic > Marine > Oceanic | place: Pacific Ocean | collected 2010-06-15 | reverse complement strand
GTGAGATTGATGCCAGTGATTACTCAGGGTTACTATCCCCTGATGGCTGTAGATATCAGTGCTATGAGTGTGAATGCAGGGTGCATGACGATGAAGCTAGGTACTCTGAGTATACTGGTAACACGTACTGTAATGATTGTTTTTATGATAATCACTTTTACTGTGATCACATCCATGAAGATTGCCATGATAGTGAGGGTGTAAACGTATACTATATGGGTACATGGGGTAGAGACTCTGATAGATATCATCAGAGTATTATCTGTGATGATGATGCTGTACTATGTGGTGATGGTGATTACTGGATGGTAGGTGATTGTGTCTACTCTGAGTATGATGATGAGTGGGTTAATCCTGATATGTCAGATGATTACTTTATGTCTGATGAAGATGGTGAGTGGTATCCTATTGGCCAACGTGCAGAACTTTCTGATGGTAGTGAGATATCTATTGACGAGGCTAAAGAAAAAGGTTATGTTCTTAATAACGAAACTAATACTTGGAATGAAGGAGACGATACATAATGTATTCGCTTATTGATATGCTAACATACAAAAGACCAGAGGGTACGTTTACCCAGATGGAATTTTGTGAAAGATTCCTGGAACCTCAATTCGGTTTACCTGATAGGTACGGGAACTATATACTAACCATTGGTGACAAGCCTAGACTATGCTTTACTGCTCACCATGATACCGTCCACAAGACTGAGGGTATGCAGAAACTACTAGTCATTAAGGATGTAGTATCTGTAGCTGATCCTCTTGTATCCAACTGTCTAGGTGCTGACTGTACCACTGGTATCTACATCATACTCAACATGATTGAGGCAGGGGTAGAGGGTACTTATGTTATCCATGCAGGAGAAGAGATAGGCTGCATAGGTAGTAGTGCCTTAGTCAAGGATGATCCTGATTGGCTCAAGCATACCGATGCTGTAATATCTTTTGATCGTTATGGTGATAAGTCTGTCATCACTCACCAGTCAGGTTACCGTACTGCCTCCGATGAATTTGCCGCATCCTTCTCCGCTGCGGTAGGTATGCCACAACTTATAGCAGACAATGGTGGTAGCTACACTGATAGCAATGAGTACATGAGTGTAGTATCAGAGTGTACTAATATCTCTGTTGGTTACTATGGTCAACACACAAAGAGTGAGACGCAAGACCTTGTTTATCTTGATCAATTAATAGATGGGCTAGTGTCTGCTGACTGGTCTAAGCTAGTAATAGCAAGAGATCCTAGTGAGGTAGAAGATCTATACTTTGGCAACCTAAAGGATGGTTGGGGTTGGACAAGTCCTACCGACAAAGAGGTCGACAACATAGAGGATTTCATCAGGCAATATCCGAGAGAGGTAGCAGAGTTATTGCTAGAGTATGGCTTCAATGTAGATGCTATGGCCGATGAGATGCAGTTCTATACCAATGACTATGCTAGTAGCTATGCCTCTAGAAGATTTAAATATTAGGGGGTTGACAACTACAAAAATGTATGGGATTAATACTTAGTATTATTCTATAGCTTATAACCTCTAGTATTATTAATACTTGAAATATTAAATACTAGAGGTATAACTATAGGACAAAACAAAAGGAGATAACATTATGGATGATCCTTGTGATGATTGTACAAGATGGGTAGGTAAGATATGATAGGGATAGGTACAATAAAACTATCTACTGCTATAGGTTACTACCTTAACAGTAAAGCTTATGGTTCTCTGTCGTATAATTCTCAGAGAATGTATAGGTATAACCTTAATAGTATCTGTCGTACTAAAATCGATGGTATTACTATTGGGAATAAACTCCTCAAGAATATCACCATTGCTATCTGTAATGAGATGTATGACACATGGGAAGTAGAGAATAGTACTGCTAATGCTAATCACCTAGCTAAAGTATTCTCCCTTCTTATGAACTACCATGTCATGCTTGAGAACACACATCGTAATCCAATGAAGTATGTTAAGAAGAGAACCAGTAAACCAAGGTCAGTTATCTGGACACATGATCAGGTGATAACCTTTCTTGACAAGGCATACTCTGAATTTAAATGGCGCAACATAGGATTGATTGTTCATATGTGTTACGAGTGGGGTCAACGTCCAGTAGACATACGCAACTTAACCTTCAGTCAGATTGATTGGGACAAGCGTAAGGTAGACATTACCCAAACAAAGAGGGGGGCAGAGGTAGAGCTACCTATACCTGATGATCTATTCTTTATGCTTGAACAGCAAGAAGTTGATTGGGGATTCCAGGATATGGTAGTACCCTATCACAGGCCACAAGACAATGCCTACAGGCCACTTAGGGTAGCTCAGATGACAGCCCTACTCAAAGATGTTAAGGACGCTGCAGGTCTACCTGATGAGCTACAGGTAAGGGACTTAAGGAAGACAGCAATAGTCCAGATGATTGAGGGTGAGGTAGATCACCTAGCTATTCAATCTGTTACTGGACATAAGAACGTAGCAAGTTTAAATCCATATAATAAGTTCAGCCTTAAGACTGCAAAGGTTGCACTAGAAGGGAGACAAAGATGAATGTACTATCTTTATTTGATGGGATATCTTGCGGTAGGTTAGCACTAGACAGGGCTAATGTTACTGTGGATACCTACCTTGCATCAGAGGTTGACAGGTACGCAATCAATGTAGCTAAGTCAAACTACCCTGATACAATACATCTAGGTGATGTGCGTAACGTAGGGAAGTGTGATGCAAGCCTACCAGAAATTGATCTGCTCATTGGTGGTTCACCATGCCAAGGGTTTAGCTTTGCAGGTAAGCAGCTTAACTTTGATGACCCTAGATCTCAACTCTTCTTTGAATACGTCAGGGTTCTAAAAGAAACCAAGCCTAAGTATTTCTTACTAGAGAATGTAAGGATGAAGAAAGAAAGTATGGATGCTATCACTGATCTGCTAGGTGTAGAACCTGTAGCTATTAATAGTAACCTTGTCTCTGCTCAAAATCGTTACCGTTTGTACTGGACAAACATACCTATGGATGGACTACCAGATGACAAGGGTATCATGCTCAAAGATATAATAGAGGATGACTATGTTACTGACCGTGATAAGTCTCATTGTATTGATGCTAACTATTTTAAGGGTGGTAATCTAAAGTCTTACTTTGAAAAGCATAGGCGGCAATTAGTATTCAGTGACAATGGCATGTGTCATGTAGGTGATGCAGACCTAAGTGATAAATATGCTTACATCAATAGGGTCTATCATACGGATGGTAAGGGGCCAAGTCTTGTCGCATCTGATGGTGGTCACCTACAGCCTAAGATACTACAGAGAGGTAGAGGATTTAATTCCGGTGGTATTAAAGCAAAGGACGGTAAGACACCATCACTTAGTACCAGTTCATGGGAGCATAACAATCATCTGACATTTGATGAGGGTTTTACATGGCGTAAGCTAACACCTCTTGAATGTGAGAGATTACAGACAGTACCTGATAATTATACCAAGGGTGTATCTAATACTCAACGATATAAGATGCTAGGTAATGGCTGGACAGTAGATGTGGTAGCACATATCTTTAGGGGGTTACATGAGAGTTAGAAGGGTAAACCCTATTGCAAAAGACTTACGTCAACCTAAGTACAAACAACAGGTCATACCTGATAAGAAGAAGCCTAAGCGTAAGTCTAAACACAAGGAGAAGTTTAATGAAGTTTACAAAGACAAGTATGATGACAGGTAACACACATGAAATGGATCTTGATATTACAGAAGATCAACTTAACGATTGGAACCAAGGTCAACTAATCCAGGATGTTATGCCTGAGCTATCTCCTGAGGCAAGGGAGTTTCTTATAACTGGCATTACCTCTGATGAGTGGGATAGTCTTATGGGAGATGACTATGATACAACGTGATGAATATCAAAAGGTAGCGAGTGAGATGACTAAGTTAAAGCGAGTGCAGAAAGAGAATGAAAAGCTACGTCATCAGTACGAAATGCTTGAGCGAGAAAAAGATCATTGGAAATCTCGAGAGATTAAGTTAACCTTGGAAATTAAAAAACTAGAAGCGGAGTTAAAGCTATGGATGGGAACAGGAGTATGAGGTATATACCACTAGCTATTTTGGTGGTGTTAACTTTTTATGTAGGTTTTTCAATAGGCATTGAGGTAGGTGCATTAAGGGTGGTAGAGTTATGAACAACTATGTATATACAGCCATTGGACTTGTATAATGAGACAGCACATATACGATACGTGGACACTGATAATGGACTCAGATAGAAGCCCACTAAAGAATATATCTGACACATCTACACGCCACATGATCCTACAGATACTTGCATGGATGTGGTGCATTGCCTTCAGTATGCTTTTAGGTAGTTACTTTGTGTTTGCACTGAGTGCCATAGCACACATAGCATTGCTTGCTGCTGTAGCAATTACTGTAGGGACATTTGATGTAGCCAATAGAAATCCTCATATACTAACTGATATGGTTAAACGTATTGATGGGTACAATGGTAGGCGTAACAATGGGGAGCATGATTAATGAGTGATGAAGTTAAGGCTGCAGCACAGGTACAGGCAGAGGAAGCCTTTGATGGCTTCATGTACTGGATGAAGAAGGGTACGATCTGGTCTTGCATAGTCCTTGGGCTTGTAGTCTTTGGGTGCAATGCTGGAGTTGAGGATGATGCCTACCCTGCATACAACGGGGAGCAATACGCACCAACTAATATGGGGAATGATTAAGATGATTGAAGTAACATACATAGATCACATGGGCAGTGACCTGTCTGTAGTTAATGCAGCACGTGTATCCTTTGGTAAAAAGAGTGAGGCACTAGGTTGGAGTGGTGTTGAAGGAGACCGTATGACACCTATCCTACATGATACAGACAAGAGGTTGATCAAGTACTTAGCCAAGCATAAGCACATGTCACCCTTTGGTCATGCCTTTGCATCCTTCCATATCAAGGCTCCCATCTTTGTATCTAGGCAGTTGGTCAAGCATAAGTTCCTACGTTGGAATGAGATCAGTCGTAGGTATGTGGATGATGAACCTGAGTTCTTTATTCCTGATGAATGGCGAGGTAGGGCTGATGATAAGAAGCAGGGTAGTGATGGTGTTACTTATCCTGATCCTGATATATATACTTTTTGCAATCACACTGCATTACGTAGTTACAACGAGTTATTAGAACATGGTGTCTGTCCAGAGCAAGCACGTATGGTGTTGCCACAAAACACCATGACTGAATGGTATTGGTCAGGTAGTCTTGACGCCTTTGCTGATATGTGCAATCTTAGATGCAAAGAAGATACTCAGTTTGAAACCTCACAGACAGCACAGTGTGTGTCTCAGGGTATGAAAGATTTATTTCCTATATCATGGGAGGCATTAAGAAAATGACAGATAGATCACATGGATCACCTTATGACAGAGGTACAGCAGACAGTTGGTATTGGAGGTCACCTAGACCACACTGGTATCCTAGCATAGGAGAAAGGATTAATGATAACAAGATGACACATGAACAGATAGAGGAGTACTACAAAGGATATGATGATAACGAAAAGGCAGGTTGCCACAAGGATTATGATTAGATGGATAACCCACATAGTGCATGTCCCTTTGAGGACTGTGGATCAAGTGATGCATTCAATTGGAACGACGAGGGCTATGGCTATTGTCATTCTTGCGGCAACTCTTATCCCAGTAAAGAACCTACATTTGATTGGGCTAAGAAAGAATACCCTGTAAAAGAAAGGATAAACCCTATGGACATACCCATTAAGAGTATGACGTATGATGGTATACGTGGCATTAAACCTGAGATATGTCAGTTGTATCAGATACAGCTACAGCTAGGTGAAAATAGTCAGCCTGTACGTTATGCTTATAAGTACCCTCATACTACCAAGTACCGTATGCATGATGACAAGAAGAAGACTTGGCAGAAGGATGTAGGGGTAGGCATGGCTCACCTCTTTGGCCCTGAGTTTAACTCTGGTACTGCTACCCGTATCTACCTGACAGAGGGTGAGTTTGATGCTGCTAGTTTGTATCAGATCTTAGGTGAAAAGTTTCCTGTTAAGTCTATCCCTAGTGCTGCTATCAGTAAGAAGTTCTTACAGCAGAACATGGACTACCTTAACTCTTTTCCTATGGTAGTATATGCAGGGGAGTTAGATCCAGCAGGTAGAGCTGCGGCAGACAAGCTGTACTCTGTTATGCCTGAGAAGTTCTACTATGTACCTATGTCTAAGCACAAGGATGCTAATGACTTCCTTACATCTGGTGATGGTGATGAGTTGCTATGGGCTGCACGTAAGCCACAGAAGTATTCACCTGATAACTTCTTTATCTCTAGTGAAGATGTAGATACAGCTATACGTACAGAGAACCCGTACTCCTATACACCAACAGGTCACTCTGGTCTTGATGGTATGATACGTGGCTTGGTTAAGGGTGGGCTTACCTTTATCAAAGCACCAAGGGGTACTGGTAAGACTGAGGTGATCAGATACTTTGAGACAGGCTTGCTACGTACACCTGATACACGCATTGCCTTACTACACATGGAAGAGATGAAGTCTACTACCTACAGAGCTATGGCTACCTATCAGTTAGGTCTCAATGTACGTACCCAAGATGATGCTAAGGCTAACAACATCAGTGAAGATGAGGTGATACGATCCGCTCAGGCTGCAGCTGATACTGATAACAGTCGCACCATTATCTTTGAGATGCGTAGCCACGATGACCCACTAAAGTTACTAGATCACACACGTACTGCAGCTACAGTCTTTGGTGCTGACTATGTGTTTGTGGATCATGTTCAACGCCTAGCCTATCTATCTAGCTCTGGTGTTGATGGTGCTACCAGTACACTTACTACACTAGGTTCACGTATGGCACAGCTTGCTAAAGAGTTAGACATTGGTGTAGTATTTATCTCTCAGGTTAATGATGATGGACGTACTAAGTATGCTGCATCACTAGAAGAAGAGGCTATCATATGTGTCAAACTAGACCGTGATGTAGAGTCTGAGGATGAAATACTTCAGAACACTACCAACTTTATTGTTGACAAAAACAGACCGTTTGCTAAGTTAGGACATGCAGGGTCACTATATTACGACCCTGAAACTACAATCCTCACAGAGGACTCACCCTATATACAAGGAGACATTGCTGCATGATGATATTTGACATTGAGACTGACGGTCTTGATCCCTCAAAGATACACTGTATGTCATGGACTACAGATGGTAAGTCTGTAAGTACAACACATGACTATAAACTTATGAGTCAGATCTTGCTAAGACAAAAGGGTTTGATAGGTCATAACATTGTACGCTATGATGTACCTGTACTTGAACGTATCCTTGGTATCAAGATCAAGGCACGTCTGTTTGATACCTTGCCTATGTCATGGGTCATTAATCATGCTAGATCTAGACATGGCTTAGAAGGTTATGGTGTAGACTATGGTATACCTAAGCCTAAGATAACCGACTGGTCTAACCTTACCCCTCAAGACTATGCACATCGATGCCAAGAGGATGTAGCTATTAACTACAAGCTATGGAAAGATCTGCTTAGGAAGTTTATGTTCCTCTATAATAATGACAAAGAAGAACTCAATAGGTTCTTTATGTATCTGTCGTTTAAGATGGACTGTGCTAAGGAAGCAGAACTACAGGGCTGGAAGCTAGACAAAGACAAGGCTTCAGATACCCTTAATGAACTACTTAAACTACGAGAGGAAAAAGAAACAGAGCTAACTAATGTTATGCCTATGCGTAAGCTAATGCAAGTTAAGACTAAGCCTAAGACTATGACTAAGAAAGATGGTTCATTGTCTGCTCATGGTAAGAAGTGGCTTAAGCTGCTGGATGACAATGATCTACCTCAGTCCTATGAGGGAGAGGTAACTGTAGTCAAGGGTACTAACGAAGCTAACCCTAACTCTAGCGATCAGGTTAAGGATTGGTTGTTCTCTTTAGGTTGGGAGCCTTGTTATCACCAGTACAAGGATGATAGACAAATACCACAAGTCCGTAAGGATGGAGAGCTTACCCCATCTGTTGAGGTACTGATTAACAAAGAGCCTAAGGTCAAAGTACTTGAGGGTCTTACTGTACTTACTCATCGTATCGGTATACTAAAAGGTTTTCTTGAGACAGAGCGTGATGGTTATGTAAGAGCAGAGATTGATGGCTTTACTAACACGCTACGCTTTAGACACAAGAAGCCTTTAGTTAATCTTCCTGGAGTTGACAAGCCATATGGTAAGGAGATACGTGGTTGTTTGATTGCACCTGAAGGTCACATACTTTGCGGTGCTGACATGACTAGCCTAGAGGATACTACTAAGCGACACTACATGCATCCTTACGATCCAGATTATGTTGCGGATATGTCACGTCCTGGATTTGATCCACATTTAGACTTGGCAAAACACGCAGGGTATGCTAGTGAATCTGACATAGACAAGTACAACAGAGGTGAGATGCCAGAACTAAAAAGCCTACGTAAAAACTTTAAGGTAGTTAACTACTCTGCTACCTATGGCGTTGGCTCTGCTAAGTTATCACGTACTACTGGCATGGCACAGTCTGATGCACAAGCACTACTAGATGCATACTGGGATCGTAACTGGTCTGTTAAACAGTTTGCTGAAGACCAAAAGGTTAGGTCTATTGGTGGTGATATGTGGGTACAAAATCCAGTCAGTAAGTTCTGGCACAGTTTAAGGTTTGAGAAAGATGCATTCAGTACAATCAACCAAAGCACTGGTGCTTACTGCTTTGATAAGTGGGTTGCTTATTACCGCAGCGTACGGTCTAACATTGTGGGTCAGTTCCACGATGAATCAATCAACGTCATCAAGAAAGGGGAAGAAGATGTGCATACAAAATATCTTCAGTTAGCTATTGACAAACTGAACAAAGATCTTAAATTAAATGTTACACTTGGTATTGATATTCAATACGGTAACAACTACAGCGAAATTCACTAGAGAGGAATACAACATGGCAAAAGCTAGACTAGTAACAGTAAACGCAATCGCAGAGTGGGCAAAAGTATTTGACCAGAACCGTGATATGGAAGGTTATGGTGGTAAGTATAAAGAAACTAATGGTGCTTGCACTATTGATCTTATCTTAGATGAAGACAACTTAGATAAGTTAATGAGTGCAGGGTGCAGCAAAGTACCTAAGGCAGATCCAGAAGGACGTGGCAAAAAGATTAGGATTGACCGTAAGTTTGATACAGGTTTTGACTGGTCTTCAGGTTCACCAATTGTAACTAAGGCAGATGGTACACCTTGGGTGCTTGATGAAGATGGTTTGATTGGTAATGGATCTGCAGTGCAGGTAGATGTTACTATCTACGATACTCAGTATGGTAACTCAGGCTCACGCTTAGATAAGGTAGTAGTAACAAACCACATTCCATATGGTGTAGATACTAAGCCAGCACCTAGTGCTTCAGCTCCACCACTACCAGATAACATTGAAGATGAAATCTTGTTCTAAATATTAATGAGGGGGGTAATCAATCCCCCCTTCTGCTAGGAGTTACTATGAAAAAGATAGACACATTAGTCGCTGATGTCTATGAAGTCATTGAAGGTAAGTCTTTGTTTTCTTCTAGACTGGCTGACGATATGGGTAAGAGTATATCTAGTGTAGCTACATCTAGGTTTTCACACCCACAAAAACCACGTAGCTATCTAGGGTTATCTGCTTTAGGTACACCATGTAAGCGTAAGCTATGGTACAAAGTTAATACCCCCAGTGAAGGTGAGGCATTACCTACTGCTACACTATTTAAATTCTTTTACGGGGATGTGCTAGAAGAAATAGCACTGATGCTATGCAAACAAGCTGGTCACTCTGTCGTAGGAGAACAGGATAGATTAAACTGTCATGGAGTTAAAGGACATAGAGATGCAGTCATAGATGGTATGACAGTAGATGTTAAGTCTTGTAGCTCATATGCATTTAAGAAGTTTAAAGAAGGTAACCTAAGAGATGATGACCCCTTTGGTTATATCTCTCAGCTATCAAGCTATGTCTATGCTGCTAAGGATGACCCTCTTGTTACTAACAAGGAACAGGGAGCTTTTCTTGCTATTGATAAACAGAATGGTCATATCTGCCTAGATGTTTATGACTTTACAGAGGAGTTAACTACTAAAGAAAAAGAGGTTAAAGAAATAATCTCTATGGTTAAGGGTGACATACCCGAGGGAAGGATACCCCCTGTAGCTCAGTCAAAGACTAGCCCTAACATGAAGCTGTCTATGCAGTGTAGCTACTGTGACTTCAAAGCTAAGTGTTGGCCTAAGCTAAGAACATTTATTTATTCTACAGGCCCATTGTTTCTCACTCATGTTGAGAAAGTACCTAACGTACCTGAGATTAAAAATGTCAACACGTAGAGGTAAAACTAAAGGTAGGCTTGGACAGAATGAGATTCGTGATAAGCTACTAGAAACTTTCCCTGAGTTTGAACCAGACGATATAAAGGGATGTATCATGGGAGATACTGGTGAAGATATACAGTTCTCTCCCGCTGCACGAAAGAAGTTACCTCTATCTATTGAGGTTAAAAGAAGAAAGTCTGGAATGGTAACTGCCTATAACTACATTGACCAAGCAAGCAATCAGAATAAAGGAGAGCCAGTTGTATGTTATAGATCAGATAGGAAACCGTGGATTGTAATGATAAGTTTAGATCACTACATGAAACTACTAAGGAGTTGGAATGGAAATTAAAGTTTGGGGGATTATTGAAGGCCCAATACACGTAGATGAAATTGATGAGATAGAAGACGATGAAGATGGTTGGTTTATGGTATGTAAATCAGAGATAGATGGTAAGATAGAGAGTGCTACGTTTTACTTTAATGATCTAGATGATGCTTATGAATGGAAGAAACACTTTGACAAATCAATTGAACCTTTAATTGTAGAACAAAACAAGGAACATCTAACATGAAAACAGCAGTAGTTTTTACCTGTTCACACTGTGATCCACAGATACCTAATGATAGATTTGATTGGTTAGGGGAATTAATCTATGATGTTAAACCTGATTATGTAGTTGACTTAGGTGATGGCGCAGATCTTAAATCTCTTAATAGCTATGATACCAAGTATCCTAAGTCTATTGTTGCTCAAAACTATGAGGCAGATATCAACTGTTACAATGATGCACAAGACAGGTTACGTCACAAGTTTAGGGTTATGAAAAAGAAACGCCCTGCTTTCTTTGGACTAGAGGGTAATCATGAACATCGATTGAAGAGGGCTTTGTCTCTTGACCCTAGACTAGAGGGTAGTAAGTATGGTATTTCATTTAGCCACTTACAAACAGATGTTTGGTTTGATGAATACCATGAGTATAAAAACTCAGCACCTGCTATCTTTAATAAAGATGGTATTTCATATGCTCACTACATTGCTAGTGGTAACTATGGTACAGCTATGTCAGGTATCCATCATGCCTATGGGCTTGTACAGAAGCGATACAGTAGCACTACTGTAGGTCATAGCCATAGGCGTAGTATATTCTTTAAGGATGATGCTAACCCTCATCCAGCAATTGGCTTAGTTGCAGGTTGCTTTAAGGGTGCTGAAGAATCTTGGGCAGGTCAAGCTAACTTAGACTGGTGGAAAGGTGTGATCATTAAGAGGAATATCCAGGATGGATACTACGAACCAGAGTTTGTCTCACTAAAAAGGTTACATGATGTCTACAGTAAGTCTTGACTTTACAGATCAAATCAATATAACTAGAGGTTTCAGTAATGGAGTATGAAGTAACACTTAAGATCTACGTAGACTCTGATGCTAGCTACTTAGAAGTATCAGGTAATAACTGTGAGACAGTTGAAGAAGAAATTAAATCTGCACTCTATGACTTAGATGATATAACAGTGCTTGATATAGATACAATAATGAAAGGATAACCAATGATAACTGAAGAAGATATGAAAGCCTTTCAAGGCTATAGTGAATGGGTAGAACGTAAGATTGTTACCGAGCCTAAAGATAGACTAGTAGAAAATACATTAGGTCTTATGGGTGAAGCTGGTGAAGTAGCAGAAAAAATTAAGAAACGCATCCGTGATGACACTAAGGTTTCACCTGATGCTATTCTATCTGAGTTAGGTGATGTATTGTTTTATACAACAGCACTAGCTAACTACTATAACTTTAATCTAGCAAGTGTAATAGCACAGAATATGTTTAAACTAGATGGACGTGAAGCTAGGGGAACAATCAAAGGTAGTGGAGATGAGCGATAGACTAGCTAAACGTGCTGCAGAACTAGCATTACCTATTGAGCGACAGATCATGATGTGTGATAGCAGGGAAGAGACCTTGCTATTTGCTTGCCTTATGCTAGATAAATCTAAGACTATTATTGAAGCTCATCTAGGTGAGACTGGACGAAGACAATTGTTTATAATGGGAGACGAAGTATGAATAACAACTACTTACCTACAGACTATCAAACCTTTATTGCCACTAGCCGCTATGCACGTTGGCTTGACGATGAAGGACGTAGGGAAACATGGGGTGAAACAGTAGAGCGTTACTTGCAGAACGTAGCTAAGACATGGCTAAAGCCTGTTGATTTAGATGAGATACGTAATGCTATCCTTAGCCTTGAGGTCATGCCCAGTATGAGATCAATGATGACAGCGGGTAAAGCTGCGGAGCGTGACAATACTTGTATGTATAACTGTAGCTACCTACCCGTAGATGATCCTAAGTCTTTCGATGAGGCTATGTTCATCCTCCTTTGCGGGACGGGGGTTGGTTTCAGTGTTGAGCGTCAGTTCATTACTAAGCTCCCAGATGTTCCTAACCTTTTTGAGAGCGATACGACTGTCGTCATCAAGGACAGTAAAGAAGGGTGGGCGAAAGGACTCAGGCAAGTGTTAGCACTCCTATGGGCTGGTGAAATTCCTAAGTGGGATGTGTCTAAAGTACGACCTGCTGGTGCTAAACTAAAAACATTTGGTGGTAGAGCCTCTGGTCCTGCACCTTTAGTAGATCTGTTTATGTTTGCTGTTAATACTTTTAGAGGTGCAGAAGGACGTAAGCTATCTAGTATTGAGTGTCATGATCTTATGTGTAAGATTGGTGAGGTAGTAGTAGTAGGTGGTGTAAGACGTAGTGCTATGATCAGCCTATCTAATCTATCTGATGATCGTATGCGTCATGCTAAGTCAGGCAACTGGTGGGAGAATGCAGCACATCGTGCATTAGCTAATAACTCTGTATCTTATTCTGAAAAGCCTGACAGTATTGCATTCATGCGTGAATGGACTGCATTAATGGAGAGTGGTAGTGGAGAACGAGGAATATTTAATAGAGAGGCTTCAGTTAAACAAGCTGCAAAAAATGGAAGACGAGAAACTTGCTATGAGTTTGGAACAAATCCCTGCTCGGAAATCATTCTTAGGCCGAATCAGTTCTGCAATCTTACGGAAGTTGTCATCAGGGCTAACGATTCTTTTGAAGACCTTGCAAGAAAAGTCCGTATTGCAACTATACTTGGAACAATACAATCAACCTATACACACTTCCCATACCTGCGAAAAGTGTGGCAGTCTAATACAGCAACAGAGCGTTTGCTTGGTGTGTCACTCACAGGGATAATGGATAACAAACTTATGACCTTAGACAATAAAGGTCTAGCTAGTACGTTGGAGGCTCTTAAAAATGTGGCTATTTCTACTAACGCTGAGTGGGCTGACCGTCTTGGTATCCCTCATAGCACTGCTATTACTTGCGTTAAGCCCAGTGGAACTGTTTCCCAACTGGTTGATTCAGCTTCTGGGATTCATGCTCGTCACAGTCCCCATTATATCCGTACTGTGCGTGGAGATAATAAAGATCCATTAACACAGTTTATGATTGATCAAGGTATACCTAGTGAGCCTGATGTAATGAAGCCTGATGCTACTACAGTGTTTAGCTTTCCTATGCAATCACCTCTTGGTGCAGTACACACGGCTGACATGACAGCAATACAACAGCTAGAAATGTGGCTTATGTATCAGCGTCATTGGTGTGAGCATAAGCCTAGCGTTACGATTAACGTCAAGGCTGATGAGTGGCTAGAGGTAGGAGCGTTTGTATATAAATACTTTGATGAGATGTCAGGTGTGTCATTCTTACCATTCAATGAACATACTTATCAACAAGCACCCTATCAAGAGTGTACAAAGGAAGAGTTCTATGATATGATAGACAAGTCACCTGTTAAGATTAATTGGACTAAGCTATCTACATATGAACAAGAAGATAACACATCAGGTATGCAGACTATGGCGTGTACTGGTGATGTTTGTGAAATGGTAGACATAACCTAGAAAGGAGTATTAAAATGATATGGGCTTATATAGTAATAATGGCAATGACTACACCAGTTACATCAGAAACTACGTTTGTAGTAAATGCACCAAACATGGCATTTAAAAATGAAGATGACTGTCAAGCATATAGAGAAATGAATATGCTATATTTATTTCAAACTAGACCAAACCCAAAAGCAAGGGCAGTTAGTCAGTGTATATCTTTACCTTTTAATGTAGATCAAGGTGTATAAGCATTGACTAAATGGACATTACCTGAAAGGGATGATATGAAATTTGATACAGTAAACAAACCAGTACACTACACTATAGGTAATGGTATAGAGTGTATTGACTATATCAAACAATCGCTAGGGTTAGAGGGCTTTAAAGCCTTCTGCCACGGCAACGTAATTAAATATCAACATCGACATGCTTATAAGGGAAAGCCTGTAGAAGATATGCAGAAGGCACAGTGGTACTTAGACAAGATGGTTGAAACTATGAAGGAGATTCATAAATGAGTCCTATGGAGCAAGGAAGTTTAGCCTTTAGAAAAGGTAACCTATCTAATCCTTATCATGTCAAATTTAAATTCCGTCAACACAGAGACTGGCAATTTGGTTTTGACACTGCCTACTTTAAAAACTTAGAGAAAGTAAAAAACTATGAAGACAATAATAAATCTAGAAGAAGAGGCCAAGGCATACAAGAAGCCAGCAACTAAACCTACTAAAGGTCCAATAACAGCACGTAGATACTTTGCAGGTCAGGCAATGACAGTGCTTATGACTAATCTTAATATGAGTATGGCAGAGATTAAACGAGAGTCTTATGCTTGGGCAGACTACATGCTAGAGGACTAGTTACTTAGGGACAGAGACTTGGGTCTTGATTCTAAAGGCATCAAGCTTAGGTTTGATTTCAAGGTATTGTTCAAGTAACAAGATCTCTGTCCTATTTAACTCGTCTAACTTTCTATCCTCTCCAATTTTATTTTGTTCCTCTAAACTTTGGATAGCCTTTTCAATTGCATCTGGACTGTGTTTTTCAGTAATAGCCAATTGTTCACGTAGAGTATCATTAGGTCCAAGGAACTGTAAGGAAAGAAACTCTCTTGCAGATTTCTTAGAGTCCGCAAGAAGTTCCGTCCATATCATTCTTTGATCGTTAGTAGGCATTGATCTAAATGCTCTGTTACTCATCAGTGATGTAGACTTAGCCTCAACAATATCAAACAAAATTCTATTCAATTCATTTGCAGTCTTAGGTGCATTACGTCTAATCTTTCTTGCAGCATTAATACCAAACGTATCATATCCCATCATGTTCATTATACGTTGAGTCTGAGTTAACCTTACAGGTCTGATACCCATCACCTTAGTAGAAGTAGTATCGGCTGCACCTTTTGCTGCCTGTTGTAACGTTTCTCCCATTGGTTTTCCCTTAAACAATGGGATAATATTATCAAAATAACGAAGGGCATCGTTAGCAAATTTGTTACCTTGATACCTGTCAATCGGCCTAGCACTATCTCCCTGTAGTTCTCTTGCAACTCCCGCAACAACATTTACTGGCTCTATAAATCTAGTACTCGCAGAGATAACTTGTGATCCAACTCCTGTAATATTTTTACCAGCAG
>Ga0207896_1000139_pt1 | contig 16063 bp, 19 predicted proteins | sample LinPmetageLP36_FD_184049 | JGI IMG/M metagenome (GOLD analysis project Ga0207896, IMG submission 184049) | Marine viral communities from the Pacific Ocean - LP-36 (SPAdes) | ecosystem: Environmental > Aquatic > Marine > Oceanic | place: Pacific Ocean | collected 2010-06-15 | reverse complement strand
AGAAAAAAAAAGTTCAGGGAAAAAGATGTAAATGGGTTTTTTTTTTTTGGTCAGGAGGATTTATTATTACTTGGTATTACCAGTAATTTATTAACCTTTAATAGTCCTGTTTTTAAACTGGGTAAATTTATACCCTTTTATACTAAGCTAATTCATCTTGTTCTTCACATATGGATACAGTATTTTTTTTGGGTCCAGCCAGTGCCTCCAATGAATCTTCCAATGAATCTTCTATTTCATCTCCAAACTGTTGTTCTCTACATATTTTTATTAATAAATTTTGGACTTCTAAACTTACTTTTTGTAAAATAACTACATATGGTATTTTCTGGGTCTTTCTTTTTTTTTGTACCATTCTTTCCAAAACCTTATAGAAGATTTTATCTTCATCTTTTAAAGTTATTGTTAGAGGCACATCTTTTATAGATATATTTATTGGCAAGTTATGTATAGGCATTGTATATTATTAATTATACCATACAAAACCTAATCAAATTTTATTTAAATATTACTATAATAGATGCAAAGGGGGCTGAACACTTGGAATCTCCAAAAGTTAGTCTACCTTTTATAAATCTAACTTCATAATTATGTTTTAAAATTATATCATGGAACCACTGTGTGTCTGTTCTAGCAGGTATTAACATAACCACTGTTTTGCCCTTACCAGCTTCTATATGGGCTTTCTCAACCCAACCAAGTCCATTTTTTTTAGTAGTTTTTAATTTACTGTATGGCGGATTTACAAAAGTGGAATTAGCCCATTCTAAATCCAGACCATTTATTAATGGATTTTCATTTAAGGGGCAGGGGTCAAAATCATCAAAGTGGAACTCTTTATTTAAATCAGTTTTAATATGGATAGGTGTAGACCAACTATCAGATTTAGATTTAGGCATATATCCAGGCATTATATATTATTAATTATAATATATAAAACCTAATCAAATTAAAATTTAATTAACCAGACTTAATCATTATACCAGCGGTAATGGTTTCTAAACTACCTGCAGAATTGGTTCGAGAGAGTCTTATATATTTAGCATCGCTTTCTATCTGGGAAACAAAGTTGCCTGATAAACCGTCTGGATATAAATTAGTACCAAGATCATAATATGTACTATTATCAAAAGAAATCTGGATTACAATCTCTCCACTAGGTTTATCTGTATCTCCATATATAATTAAACTTCGGTACAAACTAATATCTAAACCAGTTGTAACAGCCGTTGCCATATTCGCAATAGTTTGACTTGACCATAGACTGTTATTTGCTACGCTCAAAGCACCTCCAACAGTATTAACATTCCCAGCAATAGAAACAGGCTGAGTTGCCTGGAAAAAAGTGCCTGAAACTGGCTGTGTAGAGGCTGAACCATCTACAGTAACTGTTCCAGCAAGACTAACTGGCTGAGTTGCCTGGAAAAAAGTGCCTGAAACTGGCTGAGTAGCACCTGAACCATCAACCGTAACAGTGGCGGCAATACTGACTGGCTGTGTAACCCCTGAACCATCAACAGTAACAGATCCAGCAAGACTGACTGGCTGTGTAGCCTGGAAAAAAGTGCCTGAAACTGGTTGTGTAACACCACTATTATCAACAATTAATCCATTTGTGGCATTAACCTTCATTCGGTCCATACCATCTCCATTTGCATTTAACGCTAAAACCGTAGTTGAACTCATATTATATATTCTATAATATAAAATAATTAGAAAATTTAAATAATTAATAAAAAATTTGAACAGTTTATTATCAAAAACAATAACCGATTATATACAATGACTAACTGGACAAATGATAAATGCTATTACAGCAACATAGAAGAGATGGTAGAAAATTTTAAATTATCTAAACCTGATGTTAGTGATAGGACAATTTGGGCTAATGCTAAAATAATTAGAACTTTAATAGGAAAAGGTTTAGATTTTCCAACTCCTATTACTGATCTCAGTGGTATAATCTGGTCTATAGACCAAACACAAAATAAAAATACCAGAGCAAACCAATACTGTGCTATATCTACTTTATATCAATCTTATCCCACTGCTTCAGGTAATACCTGTATGATAGAACAGTGTAGAGAAAATATTACTGAATTAAAAACTTCTATACAATTAGAATTAGATGAGCATAAAAAAACAGTAGTCCAGGAATCTAACTGGATTAGCCATAAACAGATATTAAAATCTATTAAAAAATTAGGCGAAGTTTCTAAGGAGATAATAGCAAATGGATTTACAGGAAAAAGAGCTACAATTAGAACAGTCCAGAACTGGGTGATACAATCTCTATATATGTTAGACCCAGAAAATCCACCTGTTAGGTGTGATTATATAATGAAGGTTTTATATGGAAATCAAAGATTATCAGCATTTATGAAATCTAATGAAAACCAGAACTATCTGATAGTGAATAATGATTCTATGACTTTTATATTTAATACTTATAAAACAAAAAAGGCATATGGTAGAAAAATACTTAGAGTTGGTCCAGAACTGTATGAGGTTTTAAAATTATGGCTAATCTACAGAAATGATCCAGTTGATTTATTGGTAAATACCAGAGATAAACCCCTCTCCAGAAACAACCTTGGAAAATATATAACTGAAGCCTTTTCCATATACAATAATAAATTATCTGTTGATACACTAAGGCATATCTTCATTAGTGAGAATATAAACTTAGGTAATTCTAAAAAATATTCTAGGCTAATGATGCATAGCATAGAAGAACAACAAACCTACTGGAAACATACAGATTAAGCAAAGCATACTAAGTTAATTCATATCCTTAGAATAAGTTTTTTGCCTATTATTATAAAATGATAAATCCATAGTTTGTTTAGATTTATTTTTTTTTTTTTTAGCTACCGCTACAACTTTATCTCCAGACTTATCAAATATAGTATCTACATCTATCTGTTTCTCTTTTTTTTCCACCTTGTTATGGACTTGTGGAAGTTCCATAGTGAAGTGCTGGACTTTTTCCATTTTAATTTTTCCCATTTATATATTAATATATTTTATAAAATATAATGCTAATAACTTTAAAATCCAATTTACTTGATGGCAGCGAAGACAATATTAATGATGCTAACCAATTTACCAATTATTTCCCTGGCGGTTTTATATTAAAAAAAAATAGCCAGATTGGTCTATTAAATTGCACCTACAATATTAATGAAGGGTATGTGATAGAGGGTACACCATTACAGATGAAAATAATAGTTCCTCCAGATACACAGGAACAAATAAGAACAGTAGCGATAGGGTCCTATACTGGTGATGAATTAGCCGCTGCTATACAATCAGCCTTACAAACATTGGCTACAATGCCAGCTTCTAATAGTGTCTGGCCCATTTCTGGTTTTAAATGTGATTTCCATCGAGACAAACAAGAGTTTAGTATTAATTTGCCTTGGGACCCAACCGACGAACTACAACATACTATTAATGTAGACGAATATGCCAGAGTTGTGGGTGGTTTAAAAGGTGGAGCAAGACAATTACCAGTACAAGCCGTTAGTGCTGATGACCAGGCTTTATTTTATAAAGATACCACCGATGAATTAACAAACACAAATTCTATGACCAGTATTAATGCTGCTGACCAAGTATTTAATGCTAATGCTATGGGTTTAAAAGTTCCATCTTTACTTACTGCTAATCCATATTTTGCTTCATATGAATTCCAAGCCACCGCTACTGTAGGAATACACGCACTTTTTGCCCTATCCCACCCAAATATTACAGATATTAAATATGCCAATATACAATTAGCGTTGGATGGTTCTGGTGTCGGTGCTACTTCCAATGTAGTTGCCTTTGAAAATAACACCGCTGGTCCTCCACAAAAAATACTTTTCGAGCCAGTAGTAAGTGCCGCCCCTAATGATAAATTTAGAATATTAATACCAGTCCAATATACTGGACAAGCCACTGACCATAATAATGCTATTTATCAAAAATATACTGGTAATGTATGGCAAACTTTAACACTAGCAGCAGGGTCAGCCAGATACATAATTAAAGGTAGTGATAGTGTAGTATTTAGAGCATCAATAGGAACTCCTTCTTTCCAGAACCAACTACGAAGTGAAGCAACTAATTTACTTGCTCAAACAGGTGGAATAACAGCCCATACTGCTTTTGCCTTGGGTTCTTCATATATATTAGGTGAAGCAGTTAGTTTCGCCTTAGGAACTCCAGCGGCGACTGTGGCAGCAACAGGTTTTGTAACTTCTATAAGTGCGGTCGGTGCTCCTCTAACAATAGCAATGGCTCAAATAGGTGAAGGGTATAGCACTGGAAATGTGGTAATAACTGGTGCAGAAAGTGGACAAACAAGTTGTATTAGAAATATAACAGCAGTTGGTGCACACGCAAGTTTAGCCCAATCAGGTGGAAATTATGTGAAAGATGATGTTATATCAGTTAGCGGTGGTTCTCAACCATCATTAAGATTTAAAGTAATGGAAGTTAATGCTGGTGGGGGTATAACTGAAATATCTATTAACACTAATGGTGATGATGGTTATAATAATGGGGATCCAATGTTTTTAACCAATCCCAACTCAGGCACAGCCAGTGATAAAGCCCAGATTACACTACAAAACGCACGAAGTTATTATCCATCAATAAAGAATCTTAGAATGACTGGATTTGTAGAACACCCATTAGAAAGTCCAGATATAATACACAATCCATTAGGATTACAACAGAACTGTAGTTTAGATATGGATACATTAGGACCATTAATAAACTTAACAGGAGTCCAGAACGCAACTATCAATGCTGATAATACCACAGCGGTAATAGATGAAACTGGGACAGCAACAACTCCTAATAGCCGTGTAGCAAATAATTTATTAATTCATTTAGACAATTTTCCAATTAGTAGTTTACACAAGGGTGGAGAAGGGCGTTGTGTAGCAGCACTACCTTACGGTGATAGTGATAAACCAAGTGGTTTATTCCAAGACCGTTCTTATAATTTAACCTATCATTCATTAGAAAATAAAAGTGATGAAAACCATAATCAAATCAGGGTTAGACTTACCGATGCTGAAGGTGGATTAATACAGGGTTTACTTCACCCAACAGTTATAAATCTGGATCTTAGACCTGTTACTATTTAATTTCCAAAATATATGCTTTAATATGGGATTTAATATGGTTAAATGGTTGTGTAAGCGTTTCCAATGCACTAGTGGTAGCGACTGTACTTTTAATGTTAAAAATTTACCACAAGACTTATTAGATATAGATTTATCCAAATATCAACTAAAAGATGAAGATTTAAAATTAATATGGAAAATACAAAAAAACCGTCCATCAATTTACGATTATAAACATAATAAAAAAATGGAAAATGTAGAGATTTAAATTTATTTCTAACCTTAAAATATATAATGGATTCCATTAAATATTTTACAGGCAATATAGAAGAAGACCACGATATTATGTTAGATATTTTAAGATCAGTAGAATTTAAAAGTGGAACTGCCAGGAGAAATATGTTTAAAAATTTAAAGGCTAATCCAGGTGGTTCTATGTTGTATGGATTAACATGGAAGGGCTATTTATCTAAGACTAAATCTAAAACTCCATCTATTTATAAGGGTTTATATAAAACTAAAGTAATGGATGATTATCCAGATTTAGATATAATCTTTAAAGAATATAGAGATATTTATTTTCCATATTTTGAGTACAAGAGTGTACAAATGAATCATAATTTCCACTGTCCAAAACATAAGGATTCAACTAATATAGGCGAGTCTATACTATGTGCATTTGGATTTTATAGCGGTGGAGATACTGTAGTAAATTTTGATGGGGCTATTAAAAAATATGATTGTAGGGATACCTATCTGAAATTTAATGGCAGTAAATATGAACACTGGGTAGAGAAATGGAGTGATGGTGATAGATACACCTTAGTATTTTTTGATAATTATTCCAATAGAAAATTAACTTTGCGGTCTACTCAAAGCTTACCGTTACTTTCTGGTGTTGACGCTCAAACCCAGTAACCTTTTTTCCTTTATCAAAACAGCCTTTTCTAGGTGGTTTATATCTTGTACTGGTTGGATTAAACATAGCCGCTAACCAATTTTCATTTTTCTTTACTTGGATATTTTCATAATATTGCTGTAGATATTCTAAATTTTTCTCTTTATTTAGAGTTTTATAAATCTGGGAGTATAGTTTAATTCTCTCTTTATTATTTTTATAGTATTCTCTATTATAATCTTGTTGTTTCTGTTTATCTACACATTTGGTTATATTGTTTATACATACAGTTCCATTAATGTTAGATTTCATTATTTTAATAGAATATAATTATAAATTATTATAAACGCTTTATATATATATATGGGCAATTGGTTTGTAAAAATGGGGGAAAATGCGGAACACGAAGGTATGGGAGGTAATGATCCAGAAACTACTGGAACAAGCCAAGGAGATATATCTGGCGAAGGCGATACACCAGGCGGTGCACCAGGTCCACGAGCTATTAATGATGGATTTAATAAACCAAAAATAGCAATAGCACTACCATACAACCATCCAGCAATGTCTTATTCAGCACCACCACAGCAAACAGATATACAAAATAATTTTTCCACAAGTAGTCAATACGCTCAAAGATATGGATTAGCAGGTAGGGTTCATTTTTAAAATTTAATATAAATAGTTAAAATATTTATATTAACTATAATATAAAGATGTATAAGCCAAGTCAAAATATGCCCTTAAATTCTTTCCAAGTGGTAAGCCCTTGTGAAAACCAGACTGATTTTAGAGCTGGTCAAATTATTAGATTTGTAATCCCTCGGTCTATAGGATATTGGGACCCACACACCTCACGAGTCCAATTAGAAGTTAGAACGGAAAATAATAATTGGAAAATGGCTTTTGCCCATAGCTGTGGAGTAGCAAGTTTAATTGATATGGTTAGAATTTCCCAGAATGGTGTTGTCCTTAGTGAAACTACAGAATATGCTACACTTAATAATTTATTTACACTATATAGTGATTCACTTTCTATCAAACAAAGAAATTCAGTCCAGAATGGGGCAAGAGATTTAGTGACCCAAAATCTTCCAACTGCTAATCCAGATTTAGCAGATTTTCAGGCACTGGCACGACAGGGTACTTCCAGTGGTGTTGTATTAGGACAAAATCTTAATGGTCAAGGACCAGCAGGGTCAATGGACCGAACCTCAAAAAAATATCAGTTAGAAATGAAAGGTATAGGATTATTCGAGCTATTAAATGCTGTTCCATCCATTGCGATAGGGGATATTTTAATAGAGTTGCGATTAGTCAATTTTAATAAATCTGCCTTAATGGTTCATCCAGCTTCTAAAATATGCCACGCGGCGGTTAATGGTGCTGGTTTAGCAACTGCTATTTTAACTCCACCATTTAATGGCTTTACTAATTTAGCAGATAGTCCATTTGTAGTAGGTATGGAAATAACTCCGTTTGACGCTACTGGATCGGCAGTAGGGGGTTCTTCAGCCCAATTAATTACAGCAATGGTACAAGATGATACTACGGGGATTATAACCCTAACCGCTGCCGCTGCTCTTGGAACTGGGGCAGGTGCTACTATATTAATAACTAAAGGAACAGCAGTAGGAGCCACCGCCGCCCAGGATAATTTAATTGATTCTACAGCCTTTATTGTTTCCAGAGCCTCTCTTTTGCTACAGGTAGTCAGTCCTCCACAGCAATACATAGAAGAAACCGCCCAGAAAGTATCGCAAGATGGTTTAATATTAGATTTAAACACTTACACCACTTATAGAACAAGTGTAACGGCTGGTATTAATAATGTAACCTGTGAAATACCAGCAATGATGAGTAGAGCCAGGGGCGTTCTTACTGTTCCACGACTTAATAATCAGGCTGGAGAATTTAGTGGCTATGGTCCAACTAATCTAAATAAAAATAATATATTAGGTCAGTATAAATCTCTATTAAGATACAGAACCCAGATAGGTGAACTTTACTATCCAAATCAGCCTGTCCAACTTGACCAGATGATTAAAACGAATGTTTGCCACTTTTCAGCTCAGCATATAGTAGAAATAGAAAAATGCTTAAATGCGTGTAAGATTCCGCTTAGAAGTTTATTATCTACAAAACAAAATTTTGTAATTCCAAGAGTTTTGGCTAAATATGGAGCGTCGGTTAATTTGGAAAAAGGCATACGATTATACTTAGAATATAATGGTACTGGTAGTGATGTCGCACTTGATGTGGTCAGTTTTGTCAACCACGTCAACCGAGTTATGATTGGACCAAATGGATTGGAAGTTTTATCTTAGATTTAAAATAAAATATTTTAATATTTTATAATATATAATGAATTCGGTAGCAGTCCAACAAAAAAGGTTTGTGCGTATAACGCCTAGTAATAATGCGAGTGCTGGATTTAGTCCAGACTCTTCCCAGCCTATAGTTAGATTTTCAGTAGCAGATACGATGGCTACCGCAGATATGCAAAATGCCAGAGTTAATTTTAGATTAAAAGTTTCCACAGCGGATAATCAAAAAGTAGCAAGTGCCAATGATTTTAATGTAGACCAGTGTGTTAATGGTTGTGCGGTGTTTGACCAGGTAATAGTATCAAGCCGTCGGTATGGCAATCAGATAGAAGCCGTCCATAACTTAGGGCGACTTAATTCATCTTGGTATTCATCTTTATATTCACCTAAACAGATGGTAGCGAATGTAAATTTAAATTGCCGTTCTATCGGTAAAGGTTGCTATGGATTAAACCAGAATTTAGCTGGACTTGGAGCAGCTACTACTAATCCAGCTCATATCTTACAGCGTAAATATTTAGTTACGAACGCAGAAAGTACAGCAACTGGTTCTACAAAACGAAACTGGAATCAAGGTACTGGTCCAGAAACAGGGTCTGGTTCACTAACAGCGGTTGGAGCTGCCAATGCTGGTTATTTAGATTTTTCAGTTCCATTACACTTAGGATTTTTCCAATCTAGTGATGTTAATTTAAATCAAGTTGGAGGTTTAGAAATTGTTTTATATTTAGACCAGACACGGAATTTATTTTTTGGGTCTGGTGTACCAAATACTACTTCATATTCTATAACCGATGTTTCTCTTACTATTCCACTATTATATTATAATTCACAGCAAATCCAGGCACAAGCAGCCCAGCCAGAAAGTGTTTTATCTTTTATGTATTGGACGAGTATATACTCAGTATTAGATTCTACTTTTAATTCTATAGCACATCGATTAGCATTAAAGGGTTTACTTTCAGCCTTCCATAATATGCAACCAACTGTGGCAATTAATAATAGATTATTTGATAACCATGCCCTCATTGATCCAGGTGTAGAAATACTTACATTTTTAAGAGATGGTGTTAAAAATCCATACGAAAAAAGTATGATTCCAACAGTTAATAGAACCGAATCTCTTGCTAATAAAGACTGTTCTAATGCCGAAATACTAAATGAATATTTAAGTGCCTTTAGAAATCCAAGAGATATAAATTATACTCAGGTTATTCCAGAAAATCTCAATGGACGACAAGCGGTTAAAAACGGTGTGTTTGGTTTAGGACAAAATTATGATCCAAGTGCGGGAGCTGGTATATCTATTAATGGCACAATATCCTATGATATACAGAGTAAATTAGAAGATATAACTACCCCTGACCCAGCGGCTATAGAACCTTATGCTTTCTACTCTTATTATTTATCCAGACAGGACTACATAGTATCCCCACAAGGAATGGCGGCGGTCTAAATTAAAGTTTAATTTAAAATTTTTTCATATTATAATAGTATAATATGAACGGAGATCAAAATCAAGCCCAAAATATGGTACCAAATGTTTTAATCCAAAACGCCGCCGTAGACGAAAACCAAGACACAATTCTGACTACAGTTAGATTAGAACCTAATTCATCTTCCCAGATTACATCAGCCTTTATTTTGCCTAAAAGTGGTTCAGTATTAGATTCTAACTCTTCCCTTGTGTGGTCTTTAGGTTGGGCGGAATTTAATAAGGATAATATGCTAGCGGGAGCAGATTTAGACCAAGCAGTATTAGCAAAACATTTTTCTGGTTGTTTAAATTCTATACAGAGAGCAAGACTTTATGTAGGTGGTAGACTTTTATTTGAGAATCCAGATGTAGCACTTTCAGCCCATATTCATAAATTAGCAACTAATCCAGACCATTACCAGGAGGTAGAGGACTGTAAATTAGGTTCTAACCATGGTATACGATTGGAACAGCCTGGAGCTGGATTAGCCAGTCGTGGTAAAATCCAGGTTGGGAGTGATGGTGAAATTGCCCAAGTAGCAGCCAATACAAATGACCAACTTTGCCGTATTGTAGGGAGCTACAGTCTAACGCCAGCAGAGAATTATAGTTGGGAAGGGACACTTTTACTTAGTGAAGTTTTTCCAGCTTTAAAACATTTACAACTTCCAGTTAAATATTTAAAGGACGAAGTAAGAGTAGAAATTGATTGGAATACCAACTTTCAGGAAACTTTAAATATAGCGTGTAATAACACCACCCCTATTGTTGTGGCTACTTCCACCGCTGTTATTAGTAATCCACTTTTATACTTAGACTATTTGACCTATAATGATGAAGTAGAGGCGGGGTTAGCAATGGCTTCCCAACAGGGTATTACAATTCCATACAGAGAAATAGATTTAATCCAGAAACAATTACCAGCAATTACTACTGTTAATGCTTCCCAGGATATTTACTTAGGTTTTCAGGGTAAGCTTCTAATGAAAATATATGTTAGTCATAAATTTGCTAATAGTGGAATAACAATGTCTAATCCAGCCGCTCCAAAAGGCGGACCAGCTTACTTTAGATTTAATGGACGGTGTAGAAGTGATATGGGAGAAAATATGAAATATAATTTAATTATTAATGATCTCCATATCCACGATGCAAAGGTAGATACAGCTGCCCAGCAATATTCTTATTTATCTATGACCGCCGAAAATCCAATTTACGCTTTCCCTAATAGTTTCGATTATAACAGTATGTTTAATAGAACAGATGGAACTGGAGCTGGTGTGCCTGGTGATATATCTTCATCTTTATTTACTTGTGGAGGTAGAGAAGTTACCGCTTTACCTGCCAATGAAGGTATATCGGCAGTGAACGCCAGAGATGGTATTATTGGAACACAGGCTTTTATAGGGTTTGATTTATCCAGATATGGTGTACAGGGTGGATTAAACGCCCAGAACGCAGGATTTAGAGTTGGTTCGACACCAATTATTTTAAATATCGAACAAGATGGTGGAGCAGATATTACAGTTAGACAAGGGGCAGTAAAACAGGTAGATGTTATTTGCGAGTCCATAAAGATGCTACAGATTAGAAATGGTATGTGCGATGTTATGGAAGCATAATTAAAAAAAAATAATTTATTTTTTAAAATATAGATAATTAATTATTTTTCATAGCGAAATCCATAACTATCCCATATGGTTTTATGACCTTCTGGGCAACCAGCTTCTATTTCTTTTCTATATTGGATAAAACATTCATCATCACTATCATCATCACTATTATCAATAGCATTTTCTCCACACTCTCCACAGAATGAAATATTACCAAGCATAATATTTTCATCATCTTCAGTAATAGTTTTACCACAACCTTTTACTGGATTTCTAAGATCAAATTCTCTACCTGTTTCTCCACATCTATCATAATCATCATCACTATCATAGCATTTTAAACAGACTGTAAAATTACCAACTATAAAAGTTTCATCATCTACATCTTGGAGCTCACCACAGGCATTACAAATATCCCCATAATCACTATCATCATCACTATGGTGTGCCAAAACAAAACTATAATCATTTTTACTATCATTAGGTTTTTTAAATGATTCAGCCATTAAATTTAAACCAGATTTGTTATAAATTTCTACATTACTAACACTATCATCTGGTAAACCTTGGAGACAAAACTCCCAATGATTTTTATAATATTCCAAATTAATTCTATCCTCTAAACATAGACAGGCACTATTATATCCAAACTGTTTCCACCAACTTGTGCCAATTTTAGGACTGGATTCACATTTTCTATCACAAGGATTCAGTTTAAAACCTGGATAAACTTTGATGGTTTGTTTTTCTGTAGAAGTCATTTTATAATATGGTATATAAACCTGTTATAAACCGTTCATATTTTTTTTTAATATTTTCATCTTCTATATATATGAACGCCTGTGATTTAAATATTTATCCTGTGATGGCAGATCCAGACAGACCAAAATATAGAGAAGTCCACGAGAATTTACTTGGACCGCCATTTAGAGTTGCAATAGTAGGGGCTTCCAAAAGTGGAAAGTCCAATTATTTAATGAATTATTTTAGAAAAGATTTTTACGGTGGTTGCGATGAATCTGGAATAGAACCATGCTTTAATAAAGTATATGTTTTTAGTCCTAATCTTGGTTTAGATTCTACAACCAGACATATAAAAGAAATAGCTGGAGAGGATAATATCCATCAGACCTACAGCGACCATATGATAGATGTTATTATCCAGAGACAAAAGGATTTGGGCGATCTTAGAGAAAGAGTTTTAATTATAGCGGACGACCTAATAGCATTAGGCTGTAGTCCAATGGCAAGATTATTTACTTCTTCTACCTATTTACGGCATTTAGACTGTAGTATTATTTATCTAACCCAATCCTATCAATCACATAATAGTTTACCACCCATAGTTAAAAATAATTTAGAGGGAATGATTATGTTTAGGAATCCATCATCCAAACAAATTAAGAGTTTTTGCGATGATTTACAAGGAACATTTGGAACAGCCCAGAATGTTAAAAATATATTAGATTATAGCACACAGAAACCTTACCACTTTGCGTATTTTAATTATAGGGACTTGGCTGCCTACCACAACCATACTGAGTTCTTATGGGAAAAATATACAGAAGATGGAAATTTTAATCCAGACTTTAATTATAATAATATTGCTAAAGATATAGAGGAAAATGTCTAGTCTATTTGGAGAACAAGAGAGCGATTTTGAGCGTGCCATTAATAATTATAAGAATAATGCGGGGTCAGTTGCCCAGAATGCAATAGGTGGATATACATCAGTGGAACAAGGCAAACAATCACTAACAGAAGCAGGAGCCACAGCTGAAAGTTCTATAGATACTTCCCAAATAGAGGCTAAAATGAAAGAAGAAGGTACTAAATTTATGAAGGAAATGGGGGTGGATTTTTCTACACCTACGACTTTAAAAGGTGTAGCTTCACTATCAAAATGGGCTGGTAAAAAATTGTTAGATAGTAATAAAGCAAACGCTTACGGTGGTCCACAGGAATCCTTAGGAGCAGATGAACCAGGCAATTTAGGACAAGGCACACCTGGACAGGGCGATTTATATAGAACAGAACAATACGGAGAACCAGGAGCAGGGGGCGGCGGAGATGGACCCCCAGCAGGAGTTAGAGGCGGAGAACCACCGCCAGAAGCACCGCCAGGAGCAGATGGAGGAGAAGATGGAGGCGGCGAACCAGATTTAGGCGGTGAAGCACCACCAGCACCAGCACCAGAACCACCGCCAGCACCAGCACCAGAACCAACAGGTCCAGAGCCACCCCCTCCTCCAGCAGAAACAGATCCAGGTTCAATACCAGGTACAGGAGCAAGTGACCCAGCTCCACAAACAGGAACCATGCAAGACCAAATGAGCGAACAGTTTACACGAATTAGAGGTGGTGATGTTCCAGAAGCTGGAGAACAAATGAGTGCTATGGCTGAAGGTAGAATAGCCAGAACTCCAGGACAGATAAGCGAATATAAAGCTAAAGTAGATGATTATAATACTCGAAATAATCCATTAGCAGAAGAAGAACCACAAGCACCTGAAACTGATGGCGGCGGCGGCGGCGGTGGCGGTGCTGATAGTGAAGCAGCATCAGTACCACGACCACAAGCAAGACAGGCTGAAGTTCCAGAAGACGCAGATTTTGGAAGTCCTGGAGGATGGCAAATGACTGAACCAGCAACAGAATACCAATCTTCTACAGAAATGAAAGGTCCTACAGATGAACCAGATACTTTTACAACTACCCAAGTAACAGAACCAGGAGAAGTACCTGGACCTCAATTAGGAGAAACTGGTTTTGGAGAAGAAGCTGGAAATTTTACAGGAAGAGCCAGAAGTATGACTGGAACCAGAATAACACAGCGAGATCCAAAACCAACAGATACAGACCCTACAGGTCCAGCTACAGATGTAGAAGCTGGGGCAGAGGGACAATTTAGACTACCTACAACTGAGTGGGAAGGTCCTATTCCAGCCCCAGCTAGGGCAGCTGGACCAGCAGACCAAACACAAGCACCTGAACCAGAAGCACCTACTGGCGGTGGCGGTGCTGGCGGTGCTGGCGGTGAAGCCAATTCTGTAGAGCAAACACTACAGCGAACAGAATCTGCTGCTACAACAGATGCTGGAAATATAGCAAATGATGCGGCTAATACAACACGAAATATGACTGGTGATATAGACCAAACTATTGCGAATACAACAGAAGAAACATCAAGTATAGCAGCCACTCTTACTGAAGCTGGGGGTTCTTTTCTAAGTACTGCTGGTGGATTTATAGGGGATTTAATTCCATTTTTAGCACCTATTGCGGCTGGATGGGGATTAGAAAGTGGATTAAAAGATATGAATAAAGCGTATGGTAGTGAAGGTACAGATCCATACGCTGCGGTTAGAACAGAATTGGCGGCTGGACAGGCTAAAGTAGGTGCTATGGGTGCTGCTATAAGTGCCGACCAATTTGCCAGTAAAGTAGGCGGTGCTGCTCCAGCCTTTGGTTCTTTGGCGGCTCCTACTTTTAGTACAGCCCAACAGATGGGCGGTGCAACTGGTCATTTCTAAATATATATAGTAATAAATCTAATTGTTCTATTAAATAATAATTAGGTTTAAAAACATAGAGAAAAAACTATCTGAAATATCCAACTTTCTTATACCATTTACGAATTCTTTTATCAGTCCATAAAAAAATAGAGTATTTTTCATTATGATTTTTTAGATTATCAATAGTTAATTCCATATATTATAAGTTAGATAATGTTTTTATCCTAATAATTATTTCCCCAGATATTTCTGTATGGCAATAGAAATGCTGTTTTTGATTTAAATGGAATTGGGGGCAATAGTTGTTTTGGAATTGTTATTTGTATTGGCTTACCATTACTATCAAATCCCCAAGTTGTTGTTGTATTATCCATTTTATAATTGTTGTATAATTCTGTATTAAACCCTTCAAATTTTTATACTAAGCCCATAGATTTCTGTAAGGCAATAGTTGTTTTGTTTGGAATAAAGCCTAACATCTCTCTTCTAAACTCAACCTCTTTTTTTAATTGGGCAAGTTCTTCTTTCATTAACTTTACCTTCCATTCTAACTCTTTTAGTTGTTGCTCTGTAGATGACATTTTATAATCTCTTGATTAAGTTCCTCAAAAGCCTTCAACTTTTTTTTCTAATCAATAATGTTTTAATTTGATAAAGTAGAAGATAATACAAATCTGTGCCCATCTCCAGGTCTAGTGAATAATAATTCTGTAGTCATTACTCCATTTTCATTTAAAGGTGGTCCCCACATTTCCAAATCAGTGGGTTCTATTATCCAGAGAGGTTCATAATCATCTACTTCAGCATAACCAATTGGAGCATTACCTAATACTTCCAATTCAGTTCTACATAATGGACAGTTTAGAGTACCTGTGCTATGGTTTTTATGCTGGGTAAAGCATTCTGTATGAAATTTATGGTTGCATTTGGTTGTGGTGATTAAATTTGGTTTCTCCATCATTTTACAAAGACAAATTGAGCAGTTTTCTGTAGAAGACATTTTATAATCTCTTGATTAAGTTCCTCAAAAGCCTTCAAATTTTTCTCCCAATACATTGAGCAACCTCCTTAACAAGCTGGATTCTGTATAATATCATTAAACCTACGGTTTAA
>Ga0207896_1000136_pt1 | contig 16112 bp, 27 predicted proteins | sample LinPmetageLP36_FD_184049 | JGI IMG/M metagenome (GOLD analysis project Ga0207896, IMG submission 184049) | Marine viral communities from the Pacific Ocean - LP-36 (SPAdes) | ecosystem: Environmental > Aquatic > Marine > Oceanic | place: Pacific Ocean | collected 2010-06-15 | reverse complement strand
TATTTGATTTGTCCACTGATATTTTACCTGCTTCAGCGTCAGCAGTTGCTATTTCTTCTGTCATAATTATTCCACTCCTTAACGCCGAGCGATGGCGATTTTTGAATTATAACACAGGTAGTTACATGCGCTCGGAATGCTTCTTAGAAAGCTCCTGCCAATTTACTAATTGTAGCACTTGATCGTAAGTAATAATACGACCTGATACCTGTTGTATGTTGTCGCTGTTTGCCTCATGCAACTCAGCAATAGTTTCTTCACGTAGTTCGTAAAGCATTTTCATGAAGCGAGCAAACGCCTCGTAGTTATGAAGTGTTTGTATGTCGTCTTGTATTTGCATTATATCTCCGTGGATTGCGTGACGTTAAACAGATTGTAAGTATTTGTCAATAGACCGATACTAAATGCCCTGTGTGTCAATCTCACCCATCTGGGCGGGGGCTGTTCCCACTCGTCCAATCTGGGCATTCTGAGCTTGTTGCATCTGGAATGTGTATTGACCAACATACTTCTGTAACCTAGCGGCAAAAGCCTGATCGGTTTGAATACGTTGTGCTACGTCTGGCTGTTGTCCATATTGCTCTACAACTTGAAGGGCAATCTGAGCACCAGCAGGTCGAGCGGGCATTTCAATACCAGCAAAGATTTTAGCTAAGTCATCGGTGACCTGTTCAACCACTTGTTGCTGTGCGGTCTCGACGGGCTGAAGGATGGCATCAGCCATTACTGGGTCAATGCTTGCGGCAGCAACGTCTAGTAGGCTATCAACATTCAAACGATTATTGGCGTTCAACTGATTCAATGCTACGAACTGCTGTAGTTTCTTTTCAACAGTTTCTGGGTCATTGTTCTGAACATCGAAGTTAACCATGATGTCGAAGTTCTCGTCAGGGTTACCCTTATCGAAGACTTGAGCATCAGGCACACCAGTTACTCGGAAGAACACTTCGTCAGGTCCAAAGCGTTGGAAGCACTTGTAAGCCATCTTGATGACCTCAGATGTGTGGCTAAGGAACTTGTCCACTAGGAACTGCTTGCGTATTTGGCTTATTTGAGAACCTTCATCTAATCCAACTAATCTGTCCGCTAGGTCTAGTAGTGTGCTTTCCATCTCAATGGAACCAGTGGGCGGTGGAGGTGTAGGAGCAAAGTCCAAGTCGCCCTTACGGCGATACGGGATTAACCTACCTGGTCCCCAATCATTGGGAGCCTGACCTACTGGGTGCAGGATTGGAGGAAGTGTAGCTATGCTGTTGCGGTCAACCCGTGAGTCACGCTCAACCTTAACTTGGTTCTGTAGGCCACGAAGGACGGATGATACCGTAGTTGTGTCATACAAGCGTTTGCTGTCTTCCGATAGCTTTGTAACTACTACTGGATAATCTTCGTATCCATTAAGCAATTCAAACTTTGCATATCCTGGAGCCTGCTCATTACCACTGAACTCTTTATGGAACACTGTGCAATAAATGCCTTCTGCTCCATCTTCTGGATCAATCAATCTTTGATACGCGTAGCAGATTTCAACCAACTCATCAGCCTCATAGGCATTATCGGATAGGCTTATGCTACGACGACCTTCTTGTTCGCGCTCAATAGAGTCAATGTTTACACCTCTGTATTTAGCAATAATGTAATCTACAAAGTCTTCGTCCCATCCATCAGTAACTACTTTATTCTCTAGTTCCTGTGCTGTGTAATAGGTTTTCCAGAAACAGTATGGCGCACGTTGCGGGTCGGTAACATACGGAGGAAAAAAGAAATCACCATCTGGGGCAAGTGTTTTAACGTCAGGGGCATTGACTTGTCTACGAACGATAGGAAGTTCAGCGACTCCAGTCTTTCTTAGTTCACGTAATGCTTTCTTAGCACGTTTCTTAGTTGTCCCTTCAAAGGTTGCTTGGAGCAAGGTTATGAGCTGTTCGTCATCGTTGCCGTTCTGTATAGCGTCGGCAACTTCTGGACTAACCTGTGCAATTTGATCTAAATCCAGCTGCTGAAGTATTCGTCTGTCTTCCTTCTGCCAGCCAATATATGTAATCAATATACCTCGCTCAAGCAAATAATTAGCTCCTAGCTCCATCTCACGGTGGAACCTAGGTATGTATCCAGAAGATACCATCCATTTTAAGAAACCAGAAACCACTCGGCTACGAGCAATGTCTCCGCTTTCTACTGGGAATGCCCTGACGTTTGCACGGTTCAGGGATGCTATAAATAAAGATACTAGCCTTGTGATGCGCTCATCAATGAGGTGGCACTCCATGTCGGATGCACCCTCCCATGGGAAAGCATCGGCTCCATGTTTGCGGTGGTCACGGCTCTTGCCTGGCCAGTAGTTTCTGCGGTCATCATAAGATGTCCGACATAGGTCAAAGTATGGTTCTAGTTCATTGACCGTTTGGTCATAAGCTAGGCGGAGAGTCTTAATATCTGGCTCGTCCTGTAAATATGTAAGAGACTCGGAAACGCTATCAGTTATCATTTTTTGGTTCTAATCTTTTGTGTACGGATTTCAACAACCGAATTGTATAAGTAGATGATACTCCTATTGTATCACATAGCTCTGCATTTGTCATCGGCACTCCTGTCTCGTGTAATACATATCTTTTTAGCATTTCCCAAGAAGCAAATCGGTCTACTTGTTCTCTGCACCAATTACGGTTTAATGTGATGTCACTGTCCTTTTCGCACATATCTGTAGCTGGTTCCTGTATCATCTGATATTGCTTCGAAGGTTATGACCTTACCAATCAACTTACCCTGCCACTTTCGAGGGACAAGCATGGGTATTTTTTTACCAATCTCTTTGTTGAAGACATAGTTGTATCTAGGGTTCGGGCATTCTCCTAAGACATGACCAAGATAGTGTTTAGCTATAATCTCTTCAATCATAAAAGATTCTTCTAGAATCGCCGTTCCCTCTTCGGTAACCCACGTATTCCTTCCCTTTCCTGTCAATGAACCTTCGGCAAGCTTGTCTTGAGCTATTTCCATAGCTTTATCAAACTCTACCTCTTGTTCGGCTGCAATGTGTATTAGTTTCTTTTTAGGCATTAGTATCCTCCTTTTCCTCTAGTTGTTGATTCCATATTATTTGTTGAAAAGTAATCTGGTCCCATGCCAGCATTAGCCATGCGTAGGTATCTAAGTAAATCAACGAAGTCCTTTAGTGGCTCGTCCCGTTTACCTTGGTGACCCCAGTTCAATAGGCTGTATATTAAATTACCGCAGGACTCGTGTATGGATAGCAATGGTCTGTTGCTTTCGTCCACTGGTAAGTTTTGGTTGTATTTCATCCATTCGTCAATGGCTGCAATGCCAGAGTCAATGTCCGCTCCGTTCGATGGGACAAAGTACATACCCTTGTCCGCAAAGCTTTCAAACAGGTCAGAGTTGTCCTCGTTCTCACGGGCAAAATATCTGGAGTCACCAATGCGCTCAAAGACCTCTACACCTAGCTCTTCCTCAATCATACGGAACTCATCGACGTAGGACTGCACATCGTATCCAATCTTCTTAGAAGCAGGACCAAACTTCCATCGTGGATCACCGAAGATAGCCCACTCACCGTAGCTGTCACGGTCAGGCCACTCTCTGAGGACAGTTACATACCCCTTGCTGTCTACTGCCGCCCACAGAGCAACGTAGTTCCTTGCACCCGCAGGGTCAACCACCTGGTAGACCGTATGGGTCTTTTCACTAATGGATGGTAGTTTGTTGCAAGTGTGGACATTTGTGCTAAACGACGGGAACAGTGTGTTCATGCTCTTGACGGGGATACCGTAAGCACGGGTCAACACTTCGTCCCTAGCACTGTTCTTTAACTCTTTACGTATACGTTCATACCCACCGAACGGGTTTAACTCACTATGAAAGTAAACAATCCCTGCATCCTTAGACTTGCTGTATTGGACAAAGGGAACTTCCTCATTATCCAGCAACTCTGCGTTACGTGTCTTACGGGTCTCTGCATCCTTCAGGAACGAAGCCACGAACGGCGTGTAGCCATCAATGGGGGTGAAGGTCATCAGCATCTTAGAGTTACGGGTAACCAAGCGGAAGCGCATGGTGTTTACCAAGTCTCCTTCCTCTAGATACTCATCAAGCCACAGACCGATGTTGTGCCACTTGGGCGTCTTACTGCCAATTTCCAAACCCTCAAACTTAGATCGGTTAGCAATAAACTGGGAGTAGGTGTGGAAGTAAACAGTAGAGCCGTTGGGTAAGATAAAGCTAGCACCAGTGAAGCCATTCTTAAACGTGTAGTTTAAATACTCCACGGTAGACTTAGACTTCTTCTTTAACTCTGGTGGTAGGTAATTATAAACTGCACGTTGTTGCACACGCACCGAAGCATCGTTGTCCTGGGCAAAGCATACAATCTCAGCGTTAGGGTTCTCTAGTGCAGCCTTGACCACACTCCTAGCACCCATCTCTGTCTTAGAGCTACGGTTACCCCCACTAACAAAGACAGTGTTGACCGTCTCAAAGAACTTGTCTACGTGCTTCCATCCCTCTAGTTCAAAGCCGTAATGCAATGGGTCACTCTCTGCTGAACGTATGCGCCCCTCGTGAACCTCGTGCAAGTCTGACAGAAGCTTGGGGTCAGCCTCACCTAAAAGAACTATCTCTTCGTCCGTAGGTGCTTTGATGATTGGGTGCTTTGTAAACTCAATAGTCATTCTTCTTCCTCGTCGTCTTGATCACTCTCAAACTCCCACTCAATCTCTATATTTTCCTCACTGATCTCTTCCTGCATCTCACGTAACAACATCCTTCCTGCTGGCAGATGGTTGTAGTCAAAGAATAGTTCTCCTTGTGAGTCCATTACAATGAAGCAGTAGTTCTCAAAATGTTCTCCAAGTATCCCTCGTATCTGGTCATAGATAGGCTCATAGCTATCATCTCCGAGTGACCTAGACATCCTCAACCTCAGCCTCTATTATCTTTGCTTGAGCAATCCTATCCCTCGCTGCTTTGATTGTGGCCTCGTAATCATCTTGGGTAAATACCTTTTCCTCCCTGGTGATCTGAGAGGCTTCACCACGCGCCGTCATGCTTTGCCTATGGCTGACCTCAAGTATCTTGTTCTTCGCTTGTAAAGCCTTAGAGAGGGCTTCAACAGCCTTCCAGTCTTCTTCCTCCTCTGCCTTGCATATACGAGCCATCGTGTCACTAAGACCCTCTGAGGTGTCCATATAGATGCCACCACTAATCTTACCACCCTCTTCCTTCCAGTCTCCTATGTGGTCACACCAGTCAGACTTTAACCTAGCCACTGTGCTAGTAGAACAGCCCGTAAGCTCTAGAATCTTCTTACCACTTGTCCCCACTGCCACCAGCATTAAGACCTCCTGTGCCTTGGCAGGGTTACCAACACTCAACGGAGGTCTACCGCTTCCACTTGGTTCCCAAGACTTTACAAAGCTATTGACCGACTCCGAGATTGAGTTCGATAGGTTGGCTAGGGTCTGTTCGTTTTCTTCACTCATCCTTATATACCATCCGTGTCTTAACTCCACCCTTCTCCTTAACCACTGGGACACCCTTGGGCTTACCCCAGTTAATCTGAGACCAGTTGTCCTCCAACTTCTTATCATCCCTATTTAATCGCCTGGGTTGGCTTCCTTTAGTAGACATAATCCAAACACAATCATACTTACCTTTCTTTGTCAACCCCCCATACAGATTGGCACGGTTTATGCTATAATACTACCTTAGTCAACCATCGGAGCAAGCGTGTAAGCCCAAGTCCTATAGTCCCCCACTATGAGTTGTAAAAATACGGGTAGGCATAAAGGAACGAGATAGTGTTCTGACGAACGGTGTCCCTAATGCTTAGAGGTTGGATAGCCCTGATGATGCCATGCAAGCTAGCCATAAAAGATTATCAACGGAGTGTATTGACTTAACTACCTCCACTTTCGTAAACCGTTGATATTAGCCCATGGGGCGAAGCTGTGTCTACGCAACAGAACCTACGTATATAGAAGCCTCGCAGGAATATATTTTTTTATAGGGGGGTGGATGTATATACATATCTGAGTAGCAGACGTTTGCTGACCGCCCCCTCCCCTATTGATAAAAGGTAGCTTGCTTGTCAGTTTGCGGCGCAGCTCGCTCGCGTAGGGTTTCTTTTTATTCTTTTCGGGAGTGATACATCTTGCGACCGGTATTGCGTGATCCATCTTGCGACCGGTATTCGATAAGCTTATTGCATGGCCTATTCTAGGTAGATAAAAAAATATAAGATTTATTTAAAAAAAGGGTTGACACGTAGCAATGCACTCTCGTAACTTGTTTGTATCGCAAGCAAATCAGCTAAGCGAAACTAAACTAAACAATGGAAAACAAAGCAAAGACAACTCTCGAATGGGCGAACGCCCGTTTTAACGAAGGATACAATGTTTACTTTTCAACTGCCTATAAGCATATCAAAGTAACTCCTAAAAACAAAGAAGTGCTGCACGTTACTAAAGACGGTTTACGTGTCAATAAAGACTTAGTAACGTCAAACACGGGTTTACTGGTAAAAGTAACCGCATCTTTCAACTAAACTAAACCATAAACTAAACAAAGGAAAAACAATGAATAACCGCACTAAAAAACTAGCACAAACGCTTGCTACTCGCATAAACCAAAAAAAGGCTACGATCGCCCGTTGCCGCCTTAATGGTAATGATGTCGGAGTTTCTGTGGCCTTTACCGAGCTTAAAAGATATCGTAGGGCTTTATATAAATTAGCTTTGCTATCATAAAGCTTGAACACTTCAAACCCTTGCCCGCCTTCTCAATTGAGTCGAGCGGGTTTTGGGGTGCCTAAAGATGGGCGCAAACTAAAACCTAAATATATAAACAAATGAAAATTGAAATAACTAAAGAGGCCGCTGTAAAATTAATCGGTGATGATTCAAAGACTTGGCGCGACTCCACCCAAAGCGAGCTTGCCGAGACGACACTTTACCACGGCTACGGGGTAAACATTCAAACCGTGCATAATTACATAGGCGGCATTACTCAGTATTACATTACAGACATTAACGCATAAACCATAAACTAAATATATAAACATGAAAAACTTACATTACACCGTAACAAAAGACAACAAGCCACAGTTCAGAGGCTCAGATTTTGAGTGCTTAAAGTATCTCTTATACCACCAGCCAAACAGCGTAGACCATGCCACAAAATACGAGGGCTGGAAAATCCAAAAGACAAGCTTGGAGGGTCTCATTATAGAGGCTTGTTTGCTAGAGGATGGGTTTGAAAATGCAACCATTCCGCAAGCCTTAGAGAACGCTTCGAACAGGTTCCATTCTGAATATGACTGGGAAATCAATCATTACGGCTTACTTGAAGCCTGTAAAGAATGGTTCCAAGGCATTGCTTTACAAGTTCCGATTTGGAATGACGAAATTGATCAGCTAGGCTTTGACCCTAAATTTTACTTTGAAAAATTAGCTCGCGCCTTTATTGGATTGACTAACGAAAACGCTGTTTCACTATCGGCCTAAAGCCTAGCAAAGCAAAGAGAAAAGACAACTGGCACAAACGCCAAAAACCATAAACCAATAAACAAAAACATACTATGACAAACACACAAGAATATAACGGACACAAAAACCGCAACTACTGGAACGTTTCGCTATGGATCAATAATGATTACGAACTATACACCGATGCAGTTAATCTTATTAAAACGGAAGGGCTAAAAACAGCGGTCAAATTCATGGCTAGAAACCTAGACGGCAAATGCACACCCGACGGTGAGCTTTACAGCCTTGGAGCTATTGAGGCGGCAATTGAAGACCTGGCCTAGCAAAGCAAAGAATCCAACCTTGCGCCCTGAGTGCCCTTATACGGGTCTCAGGGTTTCGAGGTAGGTAAAGACACCTACAAACAAACCAAACGCCTTACAGGGGCAATTACACGCCATTAAATGGCATTCAAACCAATAAACAAACATGAAAACGAAACCATACAAAGTAATAATTCAATACTATGCTAGCGACGCACAAGATGTAATGCTATTTGAGGACAAAAGCAAAGCTTTTAACGAATACATATACGCAAACTTAGACTCGTGCATTCGATGCGCTCACCTATTTAATCCAAGCGGCAAGCTAATATATGATGTTTAAACCATAAACCTAAAAACAAACATGAAAACGAAACAATTAATATTAGCACTAGCACTTGGCCTAGTCTCAAACCTATCCGTCAATGCGTCTGAGATAGTCGCGGCAACGCTTATCTTGGAAGCGGGGGGAGAGTATTCAACTGGCTCTATGGAAGCCGTCAACGAGGTAATACGCAACCGTGCTGCAAAGCGCAAGCTTACAACCCGGCAAGTGTGTTTACAGCGTAAACAGTTTAGCTGTTGGAATAGCGGAAGGATTGACCAGTTGCTAGCCAAAGCAAAGCGACATCCACGTTTTAACGAAGCTATGGCTATTGTAAACGGATCGCCTACGAATTATACGGGCGGCGCGGATCATTACCATGCAGATTACTGCAATCCATACTGGGCAAGCTCGCTTAAAAAGACTTGCATCATAGGCAAACATATCTTCTATAAGTAAAACAAACCATAAACAAACCATAAACAAACCATGAAAACACTACAAAAAACTGATTATGTATTAACGCGAAACGACTTACCCGTCGAATCTTTAGATATAATCTACGCAAGTGAATCAGTCATTGAGTTATTTAATGATGGCTTTAAATTAGAGGTGGGCGAAGAGTTTACTAGGATGACCGACCTTCCCGCAACTGAGCAGTCTAAATATATCGCATTTATAAACAAACCATAAACAAACCATGAAAACAAAACACTATATGTCTACCGTTACAATCCGCAACGGGGAATACGAAACGCTTACCAATTACTGCTTCAAATCATCCGACCGAAAGTCAGCGGAAAAGGAGGTAACCGAAGCCTTCGACATAGGGGGCGATGACTGGGAGCAGCAAGCTGAGTTATATAGCTTGGTAGAAGTAACCGCAGAGGAGTATGCCGTTCTAAGCAAATTCATTTAAACAACAAACCATAAACAAACCACAAACAAACCATGAAAACACAACAATACAAACTCAAATATCCCATCCACTTCGAAGTGCATGTTTACGGAACCCCGCTTTGTAAAAGCTTTAGCAGACAGGCTATTGGTTACACGGAGCGAAACAGTTGCTCTAGGACTAAGAGCCTACAAACCGCTATCAAACAGGCTAAAAAGCACCTCGGAAACGTGGTGGCCTACTGGATAGAAGACAAGCCAAGTAACTCCAATAACACGGGAAGGCAAATGACTTACGGGCAAAGGGTAGTTTACGGAACCCAAAAGGGGGTTGGCAGCGATCACGGAAATTCACCGCTTGAGGCGCACTTGGCTTACTAATATGAAACGAACAGAAAATCAAATCTTGGCAATCTGCACGGTTGCCAGCATTATAACGGCCATCCTTTGCGCTTGCTATGCCTTGCACAAACTTCAGCTCTAACCATAAACAAACCATGTACAAAATCCTAATAAGTTATATAATCGCCTCAGCCCTTGCGCTAGGCTTGCTCAATCACGCCATCAACAAAGCACAAGATCACATTGAGACGCTTGCGGAAGTGCTAGTGCATCACTCTGACACCTTAGAGGATCATAGGGGTGTGTTGCTTCAAATGATCGACGATCGTGCTCTGCCTTACATGTAACAAGCATGGAGGACATCACAGACAAACTAGAAAACGCCAAGATTTTGATTAATCAAATGATAGGCTCGCACCAAGGAACACCAGAGGCGGCAACTCAATACGCCATCTACCAACTAGGCTTGCCGCAAGACGTTGCAAGCTCACTAATCCAATACGCAAACCAATTAAACAAACAATGAAAGCATTAGACACAGCAGGAACGCAAAGTAAAATCTCTAGTTGCATGGGCTTTATGGCCTCTGGAGCAGCGAGAGACGCATACCGCAGGCTTCTAACAGCAAGCACGGTAGGACAAAGCAAGGGCGAGCAGCGCAAGTCTGTCTTTAGCCGCACCACAAAAGAAGGGGTAAAGAAGTAATGAATGAAAGCATGATCACAAGCGCAGTCCTATACATGGAAAGCCTCAAAGACAGGGTGCCGCCAGCAGACGAAGAGGTTATTACTGTAAAGCAGAAAAGACCTGGCACGCCACATCTCAAGACCTTAGGCCTCGACCCGCACAAGATGGTAAAGGCTGTGGATAAGCTCAAGGCAAAGGGGCTAGAGGTAAATGATGCTTGCGAGCAAGTCGGCATGACTAGGTCTCAATACTACAAAACTAAAAAAGGAGTAACAAACAGAAAATGAAAACCATACAACAATACCGAAAAGATCACCCGCAACTGTCAGAGGAGCAAGTCCACTCTGCCTATCACATAACAGAGATTGATGCGCCAGAGTTTAGCGTGAGCGGCTTCATGCTAGTTGCACCAGGTAGGTGTCTCGCCATCCATGAAAACGGCAATATAGCCCCTTTACGGCTCAAGGAAAGCTATTAGTAAGCAGCTGTGATATAATACCGCTTGACAAGTTGTTAAAACCTGTCTAATACATTTAATCATAGCAGAAATGCTACCGTGTAGTGACGGATCAGATCCTTTCCCCGCTTGTTCTCAAGCACTTTAAGCCTCTCTTCTAGCACTACATGGAAGAGGGGTTTTTTTATGCCCATACAGTCTAGCGGAGCAAGCGGCCTCACAGGTTAGCCCAAGTCTGCACAACGGAACCCGAAGCGTAGCTTCCAGGTTCTGGTGGTTGCTAGGTTTGAAATAGATACCGACCTAGCGTAACAGGTGGCTCTTAACGGAGCGTGAACACCGTCCCGTAGCTTATACAGCACTTACCACAGCCAAGCGGGACAACGTGAAAGAGCGTCAGACTCATACGATTTGAGACAAGACAGCAGGATATGGTTCATTCGTAATGGGTGAACCATGTCCAAACGCCAAGAGCTACACCGATTTGATTGAGACCAAAGAACCAAAGTTTTTTTTAAAAAACAAGGACGATTCTTCTTGACCATACAAATACCTTTCCCTACACCTTACGGTATCCTATAACATAAACAAAACTATGAACCTAAAAACAGAAACTAAAACCGCCCTCATTGATCTTGAACTGATCTCTTACTCTCATGCAGCTAAGGCTGAGTCAACTGGCACAGGTCTTCAAAGCCTGGTCGAGATGGTAGAGTTTACTATACAAAGCGTAGTCTCTGCTTGCCGCGCACAGAAGCACTACCTAGTGGTGTCTGGACGGGACAACTTCCGCAAGGTCTTGTATCCAGACTACAAAGCAGGGAGACGGGAGAAGCCATCTCTCTACGTGCCATTGATGGACAAGCTTGAGGAAGCGAATGCCTCTCGCTGGTGCAAGCACGACCAGCTGGAAGCGGATGACCTACTTGGCATCATGCTTACCAACGGAAGGGTTAAAAACCCAATCCTTTGTAGCATAGATAAAGACTTACTTGGTGTTCCAGGTTGGCACTACAATTGGAACAAGGATGACTGGCCTCGTGGTGTAACACAAGCGGAAGCAGACTTTCATTGGTTGGTTCAACTTCTCATGGGAGATTCAACCGACAACATTGAGGGGATGAAGGGGATTGGTATTGCCAAGGCTCAGAAGTTAGCCTCCTCCTATTGTGAAAAGATGGGAACACCACTCGCACCTATCCCTGCTGCAAAAGAAATTTACGAAGCAGAAGGTTTTACCCTTGACGCATATAAAAAGTGTCTCATGCTCATCTCTATCTGGAGGTCACCAATGCCACCAGAGCTTTTAGAAAACGAACTTATCTTGGAGGTTTCAAAGACCATCCCAAGCCTATAAACCAAACCAAACATAAACATGAGATCAGAAAAACAAAAAGCTAGCACAACATACTACAAGACTTCATATAAGAAGTTTGAAGACCTAACATTTGATGAGAAAGTTAGGCGCAAGGAAATGTTGGATAGACCAGTTGACCCAGAGGTTGCCAGAGCATACAATTTTCTTGGTTGGCAGAAGCGGAAGAGAGAGAAGGCTAAAAACAAAGCCGTTGCCGCCATCATGCAAATGCGTGGCATTTAATAATAAACCATAAACCAAACATAAACATGAAACTAAAACAAGACATACACAGAACACCAAAGCACGAACGCACAGAACTGGAGCAAGGCTTCAGAGACAAAGCTGCAAACAACTTCCGCACTTCCAAAAATTGTGATGATACTTACACCGCAGCTCTATATTATGGTCAGTATATAGCCAACAAATACGCGGCAATGAGCGTTCGCACCTCACACCGCTATGGCTTCCTGCAAGAAATGACCAAGGAGCATTACGATATTGTATCAGAAACAAAGGCAGAAAGCTACACCAATAAACTGATGCGTGGCTATGACGCTCTTGAAGAGATGAGTAAAGATTCACTATAACCAAACCATAAACAAAACAGAACATGATTATTAAAACAGCAACCTACCCTTACGGCCCAGCCAAACACATGGACGCGGACACACTTGTCCAACGCCTACAAGTTGTCTCAGGACACCCTCGCTTTGTCGATGACTACGCTGGCTCGCTATCCGAAGGAGAAGAATACTGGATACCTGGTGTTCACATGAAGTCTAAGAAGCGCACGGGAGATCAAATCCTAGCATGGATGGAAGATAGTGGCATTGATCCAGAGTTTCAGTATGACGTAGATATGCGTCCCGAGTCCGTAATCCTATACAACAAGCACGGCCAGTCTCTGGTGACCTACCCTTACGGAACAGGTTGCCTACGTGAAGCGGCAGAGTTTGTTATGGATCAAGAAGGACGCGGAGACAGCTAAGTATGCCTAAATCTAAAAACACGCACCCGCACTCACTAGAGTCGGAGACCGTTGTTCTTGCGTCCTGTCTTCTATCTGAAGATGGTTCCGTTTACGACGAGGTGTCACAGGTTGTTCAACCTTCGGACTTCTATGTAGCCCGCAACTCTATAATCTTCTCTACTATGGGGAAGATTGTGGGGAAGGGGTTGGAGCTATCAGACATCACACTACTGGAGCAGCTACGCTCCGATGGCAACGAGGATGAGGTTGGTGGTATCGGAACCATCTATACAATCCAAGAAGCCTGCGAGACAGCAACCCACTCCAAGTATTCAGCGAACATAGTTAAGGAGAAGTCTAAGCTTCGCCAGACCATTCGTCATTGCCGCCTCGCCATCGAGGAAGCAGAGGAAGGAGAGGAAGGGGCAGACTCTGTTACGTCTAAGCTAGAAGCCTCCTTACAGTCCCTACAGGACGTTGATGATGGTAAGGGGGACGGGAGTATCAGAACTGCTGCCGAAGCCCTCAGAGAGGACTACAAGGCTATGGTGAATGGAACCTATGAGGTGTCTGCCATGCCCACTCGCATAGCACAAGTAGATGAGAAACTTAGCTGTGGTGGTGTAGCCAACGGAGAGGTGATGGTGATTGCCGCACCTACTTCCTGTGGTAAGACTGCCCTTGCTCTGAACATCGTCTTACAGAACGCAGTGACGCACAACATACCTGGCCTCTACTTCTCATTTGAGATGCAAGCTAAGTCTCTGGCTAACCGCATGATTCAAACTTGCGCCGCCACACCACTCAACCGCTTGCACGATGGGATGATGAAACCAGAATACCAGAAGCGTGTATGGGAAGCAACCGACAAGATGGCGGAGGCTCCCATCTTCACCAACCACTACGTTAAGAGTGTGGATGAGTTACGTGCCAAGGCTCGTATGTATAAGCGTAAGCACAAGATTGAGTGGATTGTCATAGACTACCTTCAGCTTGTTCCTTGGGATCGCAACATGAAAAAGAACGACGGCATAGCTGAGGTCTCACACCAAGTGAAACTGATGGCTATGGAGTTGGACGTTCCTGTCTTCCTGTTAGCACAAGTCAATCGTGAGGGAGCCAAGCGTGAGTCTGGTCTTACCTTGTATGACCTAAAGGATTCTGGTGACATTGAAAATGACTCCGACATCATCTTACTTCTATGGCCTGATGGAAAGGATGTAGATGAGGCTAGAAGAGTAGACGCAGAGCATGGGGCTTACGTTTCATTGAAGTATAACATTGCCAAGCAGCGTGAAGGTGCGCGTGACCTGAAGGGTAAGTTCATCTTTAAGAACCACATAGGACGTTTCCATTGATGCCATGCTACAGGATTACATACACCCGTCGAGACATGCCTTCACCCTGTAGTGCTATTAAAACAGCACACACAGAGGACGAAGCAATTAAATGCTTGACTACTGGTAGCAAGACTAAAGGATACAAACTAAAGAAGACGAACGTCCCAATCACCATTACTCAGATAACTGAACTAAACTAAAACTAAAACTAAAAGAAAGATACAATGTGGATACTACCAAAACAATTACACACCTCAGCCTATGTTCTGGATACGAAGGAATCGGGCTTGGACTCAGAAGCGTTCTCCCAAATCTGCGAGAAATCGCTTACGTGGAGAGGGAAGGATTCCCTGTCGCGAACCTGGTTGCAAAGATGGAAGCGGGAGAACTGGATGCAGCACCTGTGTTCACGGACGTTAAGACCTTCCCTTACAGAAAGTTTCGTGGATGCGTGGACATCCTCTCTGGAGGATTCCCGTGTCAGCCATTTAGTTCTATTGGAAAGCGTAAATCAACTAAAGACCCAAGACACTTGTTTCCATACATTGAAAACGGAATCGCAGAATGCCAACCCAGAATTGTTTTCCTTGAAAACGTTGCAGGAATTATCTCTACCAAAACGGCAGACGGAGAATCAGTTTTGCAATATGTCTGCCGACGATTGGAAAAGTTGGATTACACAACAACAGCAGGAATATTCTCAGCGCGTGAAGTTGGCGCACCACACCAACGGAAAAGAGTCTACATACTTGGCATGGCCAACAGCAACAGTATCGTGTGCGGAAGGTGGAAGGATCAAAACGCAGATGACGCGCAAAGGTTTCAGAAGCAAAAGGCAAAAAAGCAACCAATACTTTGGAGCAAAACTAAGCGATGCAGTGGAGACTTACGATGGCCTTCAAGACCAAACCAACAGCAGCGCAAATGGGAAGAACCAAGAGTCACAGGGCAAGCTGAACCCAAACTGGGTCGAACACCTAATGGGTCTTCCAGTAGGGTGGACAGACTTAGGCTCTTGGGAAACGGAGTAGTTCCTCAGACTGCTGCCAAGGCATTTACGACCCTATCACAAAGACTAATCTAATTACTAACAGAACTATGACAACAGACCTAGACGAAGCACGACAATATGCAGACACAATGCTTGAAGCCCTGGACGTAATGGGAAGGGCAATGTATTTTTGCTTGAACCATCCTAACGCTTCAGAGTTCAAGGCACACCGTAAGCTTCTCATCGGAGCGCACGAACGTATGGGTAAAGATACCACTCACTTTCTATCACAGATAGACGAGCCAGAGCCTCCTTACGAGCCAACCGAAGAAGAGTTATCACAACATGGCTAGGGGTCAAATCAATTCAGTCTTGGGCATGACGGAAGGTAAGTTCCGCACCATGATTAAGTCTGCCCTTCGACCCTGCTGGCGCAACTCGTCCCGCAAGACCTTCATCCAATCCGTTCGTCAGCGTGGAATCAACCCAGCTACTGGTAGAGAACGCTTCGTCGTGGTCTGTGTAGACTGCGGCAAGGAGATGGGGATGTCAGAGAAGGAGAGGCGCACAAAGATTGACGGAACCCTAGAGAAGCGAGCCAAGAGTGTGTATGAGATTGACCACGTAGATGGCATCACACCCTTCACCGATGTTCAAACCCTAGAAACTTTAACCCCACACTTCAGAGACATGATCTACGGCAAACAAGAAGTTGTATGTGTGGCCTGTCACAAGGTTCGCACAGCCAATCAAAGAAAGAAAAAATCTTCTTGACACACCTAACCAACATCCATAAAACCTTAACTAACATCAATCAATACAATATTATGAGTAGAACAAGAAACACATCAACTGGGGGTGGCTCGTCCAACCCTGCCACTAAATTCTTAGAGTGGGACACGCAGTCTGGCGACTGGAAATACTGGGACAAAGAAGTAAGCA
>Ga0207896_1000135_pt1 | contig 16328 bp, 17 predicted proteins | sample LinPmetageLP36_FD_184049 | JGI IMG/M metagenome (GOLD analysis project Ga0207896, IMG submission 184049) | Marine viral communities from the Pacific Ocean - LP-36 (SPAdes) | ecosystem: Environmental > Aquatic > Marine > Oceanic | place: Pacific Ocean | collected 2010-06-15 | reverse complement strand
AGCAACAAGATACTATTAAAATAACAGGAGTTGGTATAAAGATATTAATTAGTTTAATGGAGATATCATGATGAAAAAAGTACAAGAAGGAAAAGTTATAGGATACCAAAAAGTTCATGGACAAGATGTTCCTATCTATCAACCAGAAGTTCATACCGAAGTAAAACACAAGGTAACAGGTAAAGAATATGCCTCAAAAGAAGAAGCTCAATTAGATGTGGCTGATCCTAATACCGATACGAAGGATGAACACATTGAAGAAAATGTGATGATCAAAGTTATAGAGTTACCTGAAATGGGTGGCGACGTTAATATTTAAGAATTAACAGCTACTTCACCTCTAAGATGAGCTTTCATATTTTTTTCTACAAAGGCTTTTTCTTCATCATCTAAAGGTCTTCCACCACTTATATAATTGGGAGCAGGATCAATTGTGAGAGTGTCATATATATCTCCTTTAGGATAATCTTTACCACTAGCAACTTCTTTTTGACAAGTACAACCTTGTACATGTCTAGTGTGATCTCTTTCAACGGCTAGTAGTCTTTCGTGGTAGCGGCTCACCTTATCTGCGAGGACAGCTATAGCTTTCAATACTTCTTGATTATCCATAATTTCTCCTGATTTATAATTTTTGGGTGAGAACCAATTTAAACATGTGTGTTGTATATATCAAGTAATCTTTTTAAAATTGTTTTCTTGACATTTAAAACTTTAAAGCTTTCCACCCTTTAGGATGAGGAATACAATGTTCAGTCTTTACCCCTTCTTTCATTGTTAATAATATATCACCACTTATACTAATACGAGCTTCGTCTTTTGTATTGTCTTCTGTATGATGAAGCATACCACTTGGAAAGATAAGAAGATCTCCTGTCTTAACAGGGTACACATAACTAGAAAAATTTAATTGATTCCAATTAGATATATAATTTTCCGTAGGAGGAATAAATAAACCTGTTTGCTGTGCTAATTCTTTTTCAAATTTTATATTACCCATGTCATCATTACGTACATAATAAACAAAACTAAAATGACTTGCTGTATGTTTATGACTAGCAATATGTTGACCTTTTACCGTGTAGGTAGCCCATGCTTTTGTTATATGTGTATCTAGTTTTTCTCTATTATATCCTTTAGCTTGTATAAATTCACTGATGCCTGCTGTTATTTTTTTAAAGACAGAAGAATAATTTTTATCTCTGTGTAAATCATCTTTAGCATCATCTAAGTCAGGCAAGTTAGTAGTACCTGTAACATCTGTTGTTGCAGCTGTTGCTCCTGGTTTTTCTTTAACAAATTTTTCTATGTGAGGAATGACAGATCTTTCTTCACCTACGTCTTTATAATAAACTGTTTCACCAAAAAATGTATTAACTCTCGCTTCGTTCTCCATATTCTACTCCTAAGTATTCTATTTTAGTTACCCAACCTTTAGGTATTGCAATAGCTCCACCACCATGATTGTCATCTTTATCCGTGCACCACGAACGCATAACTACTATTTTATGATCTGTATTCACTACTAACCACCCTACTTCTTGACATCTAGCTAATGGTGCATCTTTTATTTCTTTGTAAGATAACCACCCCGTTTCTGTATCACGAGCATCGAGCCAAGACACACGGACCATGGGTATTTTATTTATATCCACCATTGTTTAAATTGTCATTGCACAATACACGGAATTTAAGTATAAATATAGATTAAAATAGCCTTTACGTACAAGGTCGGCTTCCTTGCATTAGTTACCACAATCATGATTTGCAAAGGAGAACATGCTAAAAAAGATATTTAAAGCTGCTAAGAAAGCAGCGCCAATTATTGGCGGAACAATTGGGTTTGCATTAGGTGGACCTATGGGCGCTAGTATAGGTAGTGGACTAGGAAGTTTAGCTGGCGGAAGAAACGTACAGGACTCATTAAGAAATGCCGCATTAGGATATGCAGGTGGATATGGAGCTCAAGCATTGGGAGCAACAGGGGGTCAAGGACTTCGTGCTTTATTTGGTGGAGCAGGTGCAGGTGCAGGTGGAGCAAGTTCAGGTTTATCACAAAATGTATTAGCAAGAAAAGTAGCTGCTGACAGTATGGCAAAAGCAGGTGTGAGCAATTTATCAGGAGTAGGTGGTGGAGCATCACCAAGTATGTTGGCTCAACTTACAAATTTTGTAAAAGCTAATCCTAAAAAATCTGCTATTGGTGCAGCATTAGGACTTGGAGCATTAGGTGGTTTTGGTGGTGAAGAAGAAGAAACAATTACAATGGATGATATTACAGGAACAAAAGGAAATCTTAGAGATTTACAAACAGCAGAAATAATAAAAAATCAAGTAGTACCTTATGGTCAAATGGGTAATGCTTATGGTTTAGCTGATGGTGGTTTAGCTCACTTAGCTAACGGTGGTTATATGAGTTCTTTTCCCAATCAAAATATGGAAACACAATCATTAACAGCAAGTGATAACATTGATGATCGTATTATGCAGAATTTACAATTTGAAAGAATGGCACCAGGAATGATGGGCTATGCAGATGGAGGAGATTTTCCTCGTAAGAACGGACCTATAGCAGGACCGGGAACAGAGACAAGTGATGAAGTACCAGCAATGTTAAGTGATGGTGAGTTTGTTATTAATGCAAGAACAGTGAGAGGACTTGGTGCGGCAATGGGTGCAAAAAATAAAGAAGATGAAAGAGACAGAGGGTCAAATTTTCTATACAGTATACAAGATAATTACGGAGAAAAAGCATAATGGTTCAAGAATCAATAGTACGTCAAGCACCTTATATTGAAAATAGAACAGAACAATTATTAGCATCTGTCTTTGGTGATCCAAAAGCAACAAAGAATCCTGGTGAAACTGATGAAGCTTTTAACTTACGTAAGTTTGGTAGAGCAGGTATCTCCCAAGCTATTCCAGGTTTTCAATTTGCAGGATTTTCTCCTGAACAACAACAAGCATTTCAATTAGCTTCAAGTGGTATTGGTTCTTATGCACCATATCTACAACAAGCAGGAAAAGATTTAGGGATTGCAGGACAAGCGTATGCAGGAGGGGCACAATCATATGATCCTTCTAGTGCTAAAGCTTACATGGATCCTTATCAACAACAAGTAACAAACGAAGCTTTAAAAGAATACGATCGTCAAGGAGCAATGGCACAGAACCAATTAGCTGGACAAGCTGTTAAGGGCGGTGTCTTTGGTGGTTCACGGTACGGGGTTCAAGAAGCAGAGCTGGGTAAAAACTTACAAGATATTAAATCAAGACGTATCTTTGAAGACATGTCACGAAACTTTCAGCAAGCACAAGGTGCAGCGATGGGTAACTTTGGTGATCAACAAAAAAGACAATTGATGTCAGCCCAAGGCTTTGGTAACTTAGCGAAACAACAAGCAGGACTCGGGGCTCTCGGACAACAACTAGGCCAAGGAGATATACAATCTCTCATGGGTATAGGTGGTATGAAACAGAACTTAGGTCAAGCACAGATGGAAGCAAACAGACAACAACAACTAATGGCGCAACGTGAACCATTTAATAGATTAACTTTTGCAAGTGATATCTTACGAGGTGCACCAAGTGGTCAAATTAGTTACACAACACAACCACAAACTAATCCATATGCACAAGCTCTAGGACTTGGTATTGCAGGACTAGGAGCATACGGACAGTTTAATCAAGGTGGTGGATTTGGTGGGTTATAAATGGTAGCTTTTGTAGTACCTATGGGTTTAGCTGCAGCACGAGCTGCAGCTCCTTATGCTATGCGATATGGTGCTAAACCTATAGGAAAAGGAATTAAATATGGTTTAGGTGCTATTAAAAATTATTTTAGACCAGGCTCAAAGATAGTTAAAGTGCCTGCACCTACTACTGGTACAGGTAAAGCTTTTTTTAAAGTGCCTAGTAGAAATGCTCCAGCACCATTTCAAAATAGACCAATGTTTAGTATAGGAGGTAGAAACCCAGCAAACATAGCATCGCAAGTAGGAATTACAGGAGCAATGGTAGGACCTGGATTATATGAAAGTTACTTCGGTGAAGAAAAAATAGATGAAATACCTTCCGAAGAAAGACCTAAAAATTCCGCACAGAAACCTAAGAAAAAAACAGATTCTGTAATTACTGACTTTGATAAGAAACTTAAAAAAGGTGATTTAGATTCTTTGATTGCAGAAAAAATAGATGTCTTTGAAAAATATTTAGGAAAAGATACAGAGAAAAGAAAAAAAGGTGCAGGTTATAATGCTATGATTGAGTTTGGTTTAAACTTAGCTAGTGCGAGAGGAGGAAATTTAGTTGATAAAATATCTAGATCTGCAAGAGATCCTATGGCTAAGTTTGCTTCAGTAGGAGAAAAAATATTAGAGCGTGCGGAAAAAATTAAAATGGCGGGTGTTGAAGCAGGGATTAAAGCAAGTGAAAGAGAAGCAGATAGAGAGATAACTAAAGAAGGTTATCAAGTAGAAAAAGAAATTCAACAAATGAAAAACGATGCAAGTAAATTAGATAAAAATGAATGGATGAGAAAGTATTCCGCAGAGTTGTTAACTAATCCTGAAGCCCTTAAACAAATATCAAAACCTTATTTACAAACAAGCAAAGGAGATAATCAAGGAAAATATGGATATACGGATGGAGATAAATTTATAGAAATTACTCAAAGTGATATTGTTAGAAGTCAATTGGAACAAATTTGGGGTGCAGGATCAGGAGAAAGTGAAAGCAATAGTGGAGGAGGTTCATACACAGAAATTGATATTACCGAAGCTATGGAATCAAATAATATGTCAAGAGACGAAGTAATTACAGAGTTTGAAAAAAGAGGCTACACAGCGGGGTAACACATGGTAGATTTTATTCTTCCAAATAGACTAAATAAAAAAGAAGATTCTTTTAAATTACCTAATAATTTAAAACCTAAAATTTTACCTATTCCTACAAATAGTTTTGATTCAACTTCTTCAGAACCTCAAGAGGAAAAAGGATTTCTTTCCAAATATGTAGGAACGCCAATTAGTTCTGCTGTTTTTGGTGTAGGAGCTGGTGCTGAAAGAGCCATAGAAGGAGTAACCACTTTAGGAACTATTATGATAGACGCTGGTTTAGGGACTGAACTAACAGCTAAAGTTCAAAAAAAATTTGATGAAAATAAAATTTTTAATTATTTAGAAGACAAGGCGGATGATAGTTGGACAGGAATTGTAACCAGTGCTTTAGTACAATTTGGTGTTCCAGGCGGAGCAGCATTAAAAGTAGCTAATGGTGTAACTAAAGCTGCAAAAGCAGGATCTTTTGCTTCTCGTCGTCCTAATGTTGTTAAAGCAGGAATAGCAGGAGTAGCAGAGCTAGGGGCTGCAACAGAAGATATGGGAACCTTTGGTGATTTAATTGGTATGGGTTATACTCAAACAGAAGATTCGGAAGGAGAAAAAGGAAGAGCAGATGCTTTTAGAAGACTTAGAAATAAATTTAGATTTGGTGTAGAAGGAGCATTAGGTTTTACTTTATTAGATAATGTGGTTTTTCCTTTGGTAGGTAAAGCTGGAAAAGCAGCTTTACCTGGATTAAAAAATTTAAGTACAGATTTAAAGTATAAGGGAAACCCTACTAAATTACAAAAGACAATAATAGAAACTGATCCTGTTACAGGGAAAAGAGTAAGTAAAGTAGTAGGAAAAGAAACTTATACTGAAATTGATCCTGTTACAGGAAAAGAAGTTACAAAAGTAAGGGATTTAGAAATTGTAAATCCAGGATTTCAATTTAATAAAAACAATATTTTACGTTGGTTTGATGAAAAAATTTTAGCACCCCTTCGTCCTCGAGGTAATTTACCTCAAGAAGTTTTCGATGCAAACAGAACTAAAATAGATAAACTAAGATCTGTAACAGAAAAAGTTAGAAATGAAACATTAGAACTAGATAAAGCTGTTCAAAAAGTTGTAGATGAAAATGTGGGAGGGTGGAAAAATCAATTGGACAAAGTAGGAGTTCGTGAAAGAGAAAACATAATGGAAAGTATTTATGACTATCTTATTAGTGGATCCATGAGAAGCACGGATGAATTGGGGAAAGTTATACCAGGACAAAGTAAATCATTAGATGAATTAACCGCAGGTTTAAACAAGTATACCGAGGAAGCTTTAAATAGAGCTAAAGCTATAAACAAAAAAGCACCTGCAGTAATTCCTCCTAAACTTCTTCCTCACATTGATACTATTAGAAGAAGTATTGATCAAATGAGTAGCACCTTAAAAGAAATGCCTGACATAGGATTTAAAAGAGGAAAAGAATTTAAAGAAATTGTAGCTGCTAATGTAGGGGAATATTTAACTCGTAGTTATAGAATGTATGGAACTAAACAAGAAAAATTTCAATGGTTAAATACTTTAAATAATACTGCTGAAGGTCAATCTATTAAACAAAGGGCTAAAGATTTTATTAAATATCAAGATAAAGATAATCCTTTACCTGATGATGTAGTAGAATCAACGTTTGAATCTATTTTACAAACTAACAGACCTGCTCAATTAGATGAAACATTTATTAAAGTTAAAGACATTGATGATAGTGTAGAAAAAGTTCGTCAACAATTATCTCCTGAGATAAGAGATTTATTAGGGGAAGTAAAAGATCCTATATCTCAATACTATAAAGCCGCTGCAAAAATAAATACTTATATTGAAGATACAAAATTTATGAATGCTATTAAACAATCAGGAAATAACAAATATTTTTTTGAAGAAAATCCAACATTAACTAAAGATTTAGCTGAAGGTAATCCAAGTGCAAAGGGTGAAGGTGGATTACAATTTAATAAACGAATTGAGTCGGAAGGTCCTTTAAACGGTTTTTATACTACAGAAAATATTGCTAAAGCTTTAGAAAATATTTCTGATTCTAAAATTAATGCAGATAAATTAAGTGGTCTATATCAAAAACTTTTTCTTGTACCTAAAGCTTTTACGCAGGAAGCCAAAACAACTTTATCTCCTATTACTCATGCTCGTAACTTAATTAGTGCTGCTTCTTTTACAGGAATGAATGGTAACTTTTTTAGAAGTCCTTCGGCTGTTTATAAAGATTTTAAAGAAGCTTACCGTATGACTAAAGCTATTGCTAAAAATCAATTAGAATCACAAGTCGGCCGTAGTTTATTTAAAGATGATGGATCATATCGAGAATTTGCTGATCAATATAGAAGAATGCAAGAGTTAGGCGTTGTTAATACAAGTGCTAGGCTTGGAGATTTAAAAGCTAGTTTAGATGAGATAAGTTCGGGTATGCAAAATTTAGAAGAAAACGGTAAAATTTTTACCATGCTTCGAGGGTGGGGTGATAAAACAGGGATTAATAAACTTCGTGGAATGGCACGATTAGCTTATCAAACAGAAGATGATATTTATAAAATACAAAATTATATATCGGAAAAATCTAAATATAGAGAAGCTTTAAAAGGAAAAACTATAACTCCAGAAATACAAAAAATGGCTAACGATTTTGGTATTGGAGATTTAAATGTAAAATCAAATTTTGATGAATTTATAGAAAGAAAAGCTGCTAACACAGTTAAAAATAATATTCCTAATTATGATATGATTGGAAGTTTAGGACAAGCTGTTCGTAAATTACCTGTTGGTAATTTTATTTCTTTTCCTATAGAAATTATACGAACAGGAATAAATACTACAAGACAAGGACTTAAAGAAATTCGCACACCTGGATTAGAAGGTATTGGAGCACGAAGACTAGGAGGAGTTTTTGTTTTTGGTGCAGCTTTAGGAAAAGGATTGGAAGAAGGAGCACAACTAGCAGCGGGGGTAAGTAATGAGTCTTTAAATGCATTAAAAGAATATCTCCCTGAATGGTCAAAAAATTCTACTTTAATTCCAGTTAAACAAAATGGAGAAATATATTACATAGATTTTTCTCATACTAATGCATACGATGTATTGACAAGACCCTTAAATGCAGCCATGAATAGTTTTGCTAGAGCTAGAGAAGAAGATCAAAGTGTAATAGGAAGTTTTGATGATGCTGCTTTTGAAGCAGGGAAAGAATTTTTATCTCCTTTTGTAGAAGAATCTATTGTTACAAGTTTTTTTGGAGATGTGTTAATGAGGGGGGGTCAAACAAAAGACGGAAGACGTATATGGAATCCCGAAGATGATATAGGAACAAAAGTAGGTAACACTATTAAAGAAGCCTTATTAGTTGGTTCGCCCGGTTCTATTAAACAATTTGAAAGACTATATCTTTCAGGAACTGGAAGTGTAGATAAATATAATAGAGGATATAAATTTCTTAATGAAGCAACAGGATTGCTTGGTTTTAGAATTCAAGATCCATTTGTTGAAGATGGTTTAAATTTTAAAATAGCAGACAATAAAAGAACTGTAGGAAACTCAAAAAAACTATTTACTAAAGTAGCTTATAGTCCTACTTCTAGTGACGCAGAAATTATAGCTGCATATGAAAAAGCAAATGCCTCTAAATATGAAAATGATCAAATTTTATTTAGACGCATTGAAGCTGCAAAACAATTAGGAATGGATGAGTATCAAATAGAAGACATATTAAAAGAAAGATATTCTAAAAAAGAAGCTAATGCACTTTTAGATAATGAGTTTACTCCTATTAAAGTATCTGATTTTGTAAAACAAAAAATTTCTAAGAATGCTGAAGAAAGAGGACGTATTGATCCTATAGATATTATTGAATTTGAAACAGATATTATTTTTGATAACTTAGAAGGCAATTCATTATTTAATAATCCAGAAGGACTATTTAAAGAAACTATAAATGTAATAGATGATAGAACAGAAAATGTAACTTCTCCTAAATTTGAAGCTAACTCACCAACTACTACCTCTAGTGTTCCGTTGCCAAATATTATACCTACAATTTCTAATAACTCAGGCTTTATTTTACCTTCTAATATAGGCACTTTAAACTCTGGAGACAGATCACAACTTGCAAAAAGTGGAAACATTGATATAACTGAAGCTATAGCAGAGAGGAGAACCTAATGGCTGGACCAAAGAACAGAAGAAAAAGAAGTTCCCGTAAGAGTAGTGGATCCTCACGTAGAGGAGGCAAAGCCAGTGGTAAAAGACAATCTACCGCAAGAAGAGTAGCTAGTAGACGTGCTGCAAAAAAAGCAAGAGATCAACAAATTAGTAGTCGTGCTGATGACAATAGAGAAGATTATCGTCGTAATCAATACAAAGGTAACGCTGATGTAAGGACAGGTGGCATTAATACAGGCCGTGAAGCAGGAATTATGGCTTCTCAAAAATCCAATAAGATTAAAGGATTAGAGCAAAGTGTTGGAAGTTTAGATCGTCGTATACAAAATGCTCTTAATAAGGGAGATACAGACACAGCTAAAGATCTACGTTCAAGACAGAAAAATTTTGTTAAAGATCTTGGGTATCAAAGAGCTTTAAACACTCCTGGTGGAATCATGCAAGGTAACGTTAGAACAAGTGATGGCAGACGTCCTTTAACATCGGCAGGGTTTGATGTGTTTCAAGAAACAATGGATCAAGATTTTTTAGATCCAACAAGAAAATTACAAAACACAGGAGGGGATGCCTATGGTAAGATGTATCCTATTCAATCAAAAATACAAAAAGGTTTACCAACAATCAATGCAATAAAAAGTTTTCTTGGCGCAGAAGATAAAGATATACCTTACAATCTAGAAGACATGCCAGGTATTCGTTACCCATTAGATGGATCTTTTGGTGCAGGTGTACAAGAACCTTTTGGTGGACGAAGTAGAGACCCTAACTATAGACAAGATTTTTTCTCCGCTCCCTTAGAACCTGTGACTATAACAGATATGGATTTTGATCCTAACCCACAATTTTCATTAGATGATTTAGTGCTTCCAAATATGGCACCTTTCATAGACAAAGAGACAAGAAATGAAGTCTTTGCTCCAGATGTAGATAACCTTCCAGCTAATAATTTTGCTGAGTTAGATAAAGAGTTTCAAGAAGAATCAAAAAAATACTTTGAAAAAAAAGCAAATGAACCAACAGTTGCAGACAAGTATCCTTATCAAGTAGCTGGCCCAGATGCATTTCCATCTTACCTTAATTTGTTTGGTCAAAATGATACATCTCTTGAAGAGCAAGCATTATTGGATGCACTAGCTGCAGACACCTTGCCTGATGGAACTTCAAAATCTATACAAGATGAATTAACAAGCACGGCTTTGCAAGGGTCAGGCTATAACTTACAACCAAATATTATTAGTCAACTATATGATCAAGGTCTTTTAGAATCAGGAACTAATTATTTTGGTAATAACAATACAACAAATCCTTTAGTGGATCAGGCTTTAGCAAGCTACTATAATAACTAATGTTAAGCATGCGTGATTGGATATGGATAGCCTGCATCGTAGGTGGTATTGCTTTTACAAATGGGATGCTTTCATCACGAGTCTCGGCTCTTGAATCAAATATAAAAGACTTTGATATGCTGCGTATCGATGCACGACTAGCAGTGATAGAAGAACAACTTAAACAAATAAATAAAAAATTAGATTAGATTTCAGATGGAAACATTTCCATCTCAATGCATTTTGTTTTAATCCACACAGGATTAATACCTCTTTGTCGTGCAGCTTCATGTGTTATGTTCTCTCTCACAACTCTTTGTTGTTCACATGCTTCTAGACTTGGTACTATAAAAGCTTGGTATTTAATACTAGGCATACCAGGAGAATGCATCATCAACAATAATATAAAAACTTTAATCATGACTTATTAAAGTAGCACTTTCCTTCTTTAGTTACCATGAGTAATTTTACTCCCATCTGTTTCTGTTGTTTATTAACCATTCTATAAATGACAGAGCCATCTTTTCTGTAAGAAACACTCTTAACATCTATAAGAATTGTATTTCCTTTAGTATCTAAAGCAATAACATCGCACGGTCCAAGCCCACTTACATTATCAAAAACAAAATACTCTTTATCTGTGAGCCATTGTAAAGCTCGGAGATGATTTAAAAAACCTTTTTGATGTTTTCTATTCAGCCTCGCCCCACGACGGACCAATCTCGGCGTCAACCTTTGATGGAACTCGTAAGTCTAATGCATGTTCCATTACCTCAATGATCTTTTTCTTTTCTTCCTCAGAAGAAAACGACATGTCTAACTCATCATGCACTTGGATCATAGGAAGGAACCCTTCTCTATATAATTTGACCATAGCCATTTTTGTTTGATCGGCTGCTGATCCTTGTATTAATCTATTCAAGGCTTTATATGTCCAAGCACGTTTGATTTTATTCATGCCCCCATATTCTACCTCTGCTTGCTCTCTAGGTAAAGCTTTATGAACCCCAAAATGATTGGGTTCCCATAAATGAAAACGGCATTTACGACCCATAATAGTCCTAATATACCCCTTCTCAGACGCTCTACGCATAGTTTTATCGGTTAATTCTTTAACAAAAGGCACTGTAGAGTGGTACTGTTTGAACACTTTATCAATATCCTCTTTATCTAGCCCTAATTCGCTCATGAGTTTACCTTTACCCATTCCGTACATCATCCCTAAATTAATTGTTTTAGCTTGCTTACGGTCTATGTTTGCCATGTTTGCAACAGCTTGGTGGAAGTCAATATCATCCTCTGTGTAGCCCTTTACTAAGGTAGATACCCCTTCTAATTCTATTCTATCGCTTATTACAGCCCCATAATGGACTAATAATCGTGGTTCTTGCTGTGAATAATCGAAGATCCCCCACTTTTGACCCTCTTCTGGTATAAATAACTGTCTTATTTTAGGACTAATTTTAGGATTTCTTGCAGGAACTTGTTGCAAGTTGGGATTTTGCATGCTTAATCTCCCAGAAATAGTCCCACCTGTGTCCGATCTTAATTGGTTTACATCCGCATGTATGCGCCCTTTGTGTGCATGTTTCAAAATAGAATCAATAAAAGTTGTATGGGCTTTGTTCATTTCTCTAGCTTGTACTATTTTCTGTGCGAAAGGATTAGAATGTGTCAACAAAAAGTTCTTATCAAAGCTAGGTAATCCTGTTGCTGTTCTGTTGTAACTTATTTTAAGCTTGTCAAAAGCTTTCTGAATAGACAATGGAGAGAGAATCTCCATCTCAAAACCACACTCTTTGTGTATGCTATGTAGTATCTTCTTCTCTGTATCCTTAAAATCTTTTTTAACACGTTCTGCTTTCTCAATATCAACTCGGACTCCTCTCTTTTTCATTTGAAATAAAATAGGTAATAACTCTGACTCTAAATTAAATACCGATGTTAGTTCTTGTTTAATAATTTCTACCTTTAAAGTTTGCCACAGTTTTAAAGTCACTGCTGCATCTTGCTCGGCATAAGGACCAACATACATAGCTGGGAGTAAATGCATTTCTGCTTTTGCATCGACACCAAAATCTTTTGCAGCTTCATACAAGCCAGCTTCTGATTTAGTTTCTCCTATGTATTCCTGGGCTACTTCTTTTAAAGAATAGTTTCTTCTATTCTCATCAATCAAAGGTGCAGCAATCATTGTATCTATAATCCTGCCCTTTACTTCAAGGCCCATGGCACTTAACCAACCAATATCGTAGATTGCATTGTGAAATATTTTATCGCACGGCAAATCTAATATCTTTTTTAATTGTCTTGTAAAAACTTTTACATCAAAGTTACCCCCACCAGGATGAGCAAGAGGAAAGTATCCTTTCCAACCCTCCACGGCCAACGCTACACCAATAACTTTTCCTTTTTTAGTAGCCCAACCGGGACCTGTACTTTTTAATCCAGGATCATGAGTTTCTAAATCAATTGCAATCTCTGTTGCTTCTTCTAAGTTAGGTATATTTTCTGGTGGTATCCACTCACTAGGTGCTTGGAATAAAGATGGTTGTCTCATGATTTTCCTTTTTCTCTATCTACATGCCATTGTTTAATGGCTTCAGTTGTTTTTCTTCCTCGCTTTTCTCCTTCAGATTCAAATGATTGATTATCTTTATTTGTTCTTGCCTCTATCTCACCTGCGATAGCAGCATAAGCAGCCATATCTAAATAGCTATCTTTTTTATGTGCATGCATTAGCCTCGCCACTTTAACTAAAGCCATACACATTGCTACATCATGGGGAGTGATATTCTTGCGGAGGAAAACAGACCACAACGCAGCAATGTTCTGATGATTAGTAAGCTTATCGCCATAGTCATCATTGCGATCGCCACCTATTAATTTATTTGCTTCTTCTAAAATACTTTGAGATATCATTTGTTATGTTTTTTCTTATGACAAGGTTCACAAAGCAATTGTAATCGTGCTATATTAAAATGAAAATCTTGCCATGATTTTGCTAACTCTCTATCTTTAAATTTTTTTGAATAACTTGATTCTACTTTTTGTAATTCACTAACTGTAGGAACATTTTCTTTCCACTCTTTAAAGATACCATCAAACTCATTTATATGATCAACTACAAGTTCATTATACTCAAAACTTTTTTTGCATTTAGTACACAAAGGTTCTTGATTATATTTAAATATTAAAGTTTGATTTTGAATCTCATAACGAGCTGCTTCGTTTTCTTCTTGTTTTAAATTAATAGTAGAAGAATAAAAACAAGTGAACTTTTTATAAGAAACAACAGAAATTCCTTTATGAAGTATTTCTTTATCTTCATCTGTCAACCTAAACCCTAATGCTCTTTGTTGATTAGCAGGAAAAACAATGTACCAATATTTAGGATCTTTGTTTTTAAATTTATATATTTTCCATTTTTTATTGGAGTTAATAAAATCTAAATAAAGATTTTTTGTTTCAGATTTTTTTATTGGCGTGTCTTCATTTAACTCAACATAAGTTTTACCTTTTGGTTTATCAAACAATAACAATTGATTTCTAAAATAAGATAAACATTCTTTTTTTGTTTTAAAACTATTTCCCAAAACTTGATATTTCATTTAAAAAATCTCTCTAAACTCTCGAGTAGATTCTGATTCAATAATGTGTAATGATTTCTTTGCTCTAGTAACCCCCACATAAAACACTCGCCTCTCGTCGTCTTGTTGCAAAAAATAGTTGTCGTCAACTTTTTTTGGTAGATCTGTTAGTATCATAACATTGTCAGCTTCGCCACCCTTAGCTGCATGAATCGTAGATAATTTTATATTTTTCGATACATTAAAACTTTTCTGTCTTCGTAGAGCTGCATTAATATATATCTGTTGTGCTTCTGGAATAGTATCTAAGGCTACATACCAGGGTCTTTCCTTATGAACATTTAATCCGTGATCTAATACTAATGTATCATGATCATAATCTTTTTCTTCATCAGCCCCTCGCAGTTCTTTATATCCATGAGCGATATGATTATTACCGGACATATAATAGTAGACATCTTTTAATACTTTAAAAGGAATACAACCTCCTTCTTGTATTTGTTTCCAACCAATGATAGCATTTAACATTTTTTCTGACACACTGGAGCGGTTATATCTTTCAAAAAACAATCCTCTTGTTTTAAGATCCTCGGCCAACTGATCTAATAAATAATTTGTTCGTGCTAAGATTAACCAAGTACCATCGGTTAAATCCATATGATTGTTTAATCGTGTTCGGTGGTATTGAACACTGCCTTCTTCTTCTCTTGGCTGCCATTCTTTCTCCACCCTATTAACTATAGGAGTAATAATCTTTTGTGCAATGGTATGAACCTTACCTGGAATACGATAAGACTTATTTAATATTTCTCTTTTACATTGTAACTTACCCAACCTGCCCATGTCAGCACCAGCCCAATTAAAAATAGCTTGGTCATCATCGCCTGCAATGTAAGCACGTTTAGCTTTACGAATAATTTGTTCCACCATTAACCATTGTATCAAACTTAAATCTTGGGCTTCATCAATGATCACTACATCTAAACGAGGAGCACTATTCATTTCAATAAATTCTAAAATCATATCGGTATAATCAAAGAGCTTATGTTTCTTTTTGTATTTTTTAATTCCTTTATCAATATAATTTAAACGATCAAAGCCTCCATCAATATGCATACCACTTCTTGAAAATTGATTTTGTAATGACACTCCTTGGATCTTTGATTGGTCTATCAAAGTAAGATAAACATCTTTAGGTGTAGAGATACCAAGGTCATTAATAGATTTATTTGGATTGTTAATTTTAATCTGTAACCAATCAGATACTTCACGGTAATTTAAATCGCTCATCACATCCGCAGGATTTAAGTTAAGGTGATGATAAGCTAAACTATGAAGTGTTCTAAAATATGTAAAATCTTTTTTATCTAATCTAAATTTAAGGACGGCTCTTGTAATAGCTTCTAATGCAGCTTTCTTTGTAAAAGAAAAGTAACCAATCTTATCAACGGCTGTGCCATTATTAATTTCTTCTTCTACTATATTTAATAATCTAGTTGTTTTACCTGTACCAGGTGGACCAAAGATAGTCACAACTTTCTCTGCATGTCTATCGTTTAGAATCATTTTCATCCTGTAATAACATTAAATTTAACTTGATCATTTTTAAATCATCAACTAGCATTCGCCTCGTTAATTTTGTTTTTCTACTCTCTGCTTTAGATACGAGTTTCGCAGCTATAGCTAAGGTTTCTTTAATTAGTTTTTGCATTCATTACCTCCAAGATTGTCTTCCCTATGTAGTAAGGTATTTGTGGTACCAAACTATTGCCTAATGATTTAAGTCTGTCCACCCTTTTGGGTATCCCATGAGCCACTCTACCCATGTTGGGTTCAGACTCCCACCACCCTTGACCCATTGTTCTTTGTCCTTCGTCGCTACTCTCACAGGAAGAATTGAAGTTCGATGTGAATTGATTACGGCTTTGCCACTGTCTTTGTAATCTCTCGTCGTTGGTGTTGGCCACATCAGATGAGGATGGGCTACTTGATCGTTGATGCTGATTGGCATTTTCTTTTCGAGTTTCATTTTCATTCTCTCCTCGGAGCTGGGCCCTCGGCCACTGTGAGCGTCTGGAGTGCGCCAATATCCAGATTCTTTCTCTTTGGTGGTTGGCACCGATGCTCGAAGCTGAAATACTAAACGGCCTAACGGAGTAGTCTTCACTCTCCAAGTCCTCGATAACGGTGTCGAGACCGAGTTTAATGTGTCCACTAACATTTTCTCCAATAACCCAAGTTGGTCTGAGTTCTTTGACAAGTCTAAAATACTCTGGCCAGAGGTGTCTCGGATCTTGCTCACCTTTTTGGCGACCTGCGATGGAGAAAGGTTGGCAAGGGTATCCTCCTGTAATGATGTCGATGGAATCAAT
>Ga0207896_1000131_pt1 | contig 16551 bp, 30 predicted proteins | sample LinPmetageLP36_FD_184049 | JGI IMG/M metagenome (GOLD analysis project Ga0207896, IMG submission 184049) | Marine viral communities from the Pacific Ocean - LP-36 (SPAdes) | ecosystem: Environmental > Aquatic > Marine > Oceanic | place: Pacific Ocean | collected 2010-06-15 | reverse complement strand
AATTACATATTACAATAACAATAACAATAACATATAACAGTTAAAAACGTTGAAAAAAATTTAACGAATTTAACAAACGTTAAAAACGTTGCAACGAATTTAACAAACGTTGAAAAAATAACAAGAATAAAAACTTTAGATTTAAGCAACTTTAAAATACTAAGTCAATACAATATATAGATTAAACAATAAAAGCCCTTAAATTAAGTCTAAAGGGTATTAAAAAGCATTTTAACTTGCTTTATGTTTACAATCTATCTATTAGTTTTAATATTTCATAGTATTTTATTAGTTGATCTTTATTTAATTCTAGTTTTTCAACTAATTCACTAATCTTTTTTGATAATATAAATTTATCTTTTGTCATTTTTTTAATTCAATTTAAAATGTAGTTAACTTTTTCAATAATATTTTTAGCTCTTAAAGTATATCTTTTGTTTTCAGTCCAAAACCAGCCTAACCATTTTGAGTAAGTATAAAAAGATACTTTTAATTTTATAGTTTTATTTTCTATTATAAAATAATCTAAACTACAATAAAAATCTTTATCTTTTTTTGATCTTATAAAGTTAGGATCTTTTTTATCAAATATTAAATAAAGTCTTAAAACATCTTCTACTAATTCACTATCTGCAGTTTCTAAACTTTCTCGTGTTATTATCATAAAATTGTTTTGTACTCATTAACCAAAAATAAATCATCAGCCTTTTTTCTATCAGGATAACAATATAACATATTAGTAATTTTTGAATGGCAAAGGTTTTTAGTTTCTAAAACTATTTTTATACCACCTTCACAGGAGATTGTTTTATCTAATGATATGTAAGCTGGTAATATTGGATTAAATACTATTTCATATTTTTCTTGCTTTTCAGATATAACACCAGTAATAACTCCTAAAGTATTTTTTTTAATATTATTATAATTATTACTTAGCCTAACTATATCACCTGCTAAAGGTTGTGTATTGTTTATAATATTGTGATGTACAAAGTTTTCCTTTTTTGGTATATAACCTCTATTAAGTTTAGCTAACATTCCATTATGTTTTATTTTACAAGTTGAATTACAATACTTTTTATTGCTTTTAGTAGTTTCAAATATATCATTACAACAAGGGCATACTTTTTTTAAATCATCCATATCTTTTATTTTTTTCTTTTAATTACTTTTTTTCTTAATCTTTGAAATCTTGATAGTTTTTTAGAGAATATATATTCATCTACTTTAAAGAAAATTAATGATCCTATTAAGTTAGCTATAAATGCTGTTATCCAAAAGTTATCTATATTGTATTTTAATAATACAAATGGTATTACTGCTAGTATTGGAGTGCTTAATTGCCACCTAAACATATATCTAAATAGTTTTATCATATTCCGTTACAATTTTCAAGTAAATTACAAATTTTTACATATTCTAATTCGTTTCTATTTTCAATTTCTTTTATTATAATCATTTGATTTTTAAAAAGAATTGTTATAGGAATCATATAAATTAAATATTCAGTTGTTAAATCCTGAACTTGATCTGAAAAACTTAAATATTTTCTTTTTTCGTTTCTGTACTTTTCCATAATGTTAATTTTAAAAGCCCCGAAGGGCATTAGTTTATACTAAATTTTCTATTTTAAAACTTCTGAATCCTTCAGCTTCTAAATCCCAATAAGCAATAACAGAAAAATTATCTTTTGTGCTTCCTTTAAAATCGTAATTGATTAATTCAGCTTTTAATGTTCCTGTTGCTTTTCTAAGCTCTCCTGATTTCTTCTTAAATGTAAAGTTAACCTTTCCAGCTTCTAATTTCAATTTAAGCTTATAAGCTTTCCATGATTTTTTTAATGCTTCAGAAATTGAGATACCTAATGTTCTTACTAAGTTCCATGCTGCTTTAAATAACTTGCTTTTCATATCGTTTTGTTTTAGTGTGTATGTAAATATAGCTATTTATTTCTAACTACGTTTAAAAAAAGTTCATACGATAGTTATTTATAATCATTCTAAATAAGAAAACCCTGTTAAAACTTAATCTAACAGGGCTTTATAATTGTAATAACTGCACATATTACAATACTTTTATTATTTGTTTACTTCATAAAATACTTTTTCTATTTTAGTTTTTTGAATGTTTTCTATTTCATAATCCATAACAGAACCTGAAAGAAGTTCTTTAATTGATTTATTAGCATCTTCTACTGTATTTCCTTGAATTATATAATTATCAATGATCTTACTAGTTTTGCCATTATCAACATCTGAAGAAGTAGAAACTATCTTAACTTTAAAATAGTCATCTTTAGTTTCATCTATTCTAACATCTTGAATATTGAACTTTGAACAACTAACTAAGTTATATTCAAAATCATCTTTTAAGCACTCTAATAGACTTGCTTCTGCATCTGTAAAGCTAACAGCTTTTAAAACATATTCACTAGTCTTTTTACTAATACTTCCTTTATCAGGATCTTGTACTAAGTACTTAACTTTTAGTTTAAAAAAATTGTTTTCTATCATAGCTTTTAATTAAAATGGTAAATCAGAAGTTACATTAGGCTTACTTTCTTCAGGTGCTGAATTAGATCCTTTGACACTTATTCTCCAAATTCTTAAAGTATTAAAGCATCTTTCTTCGTTTGTTTTTGGATTAGTCCATAATCTACCTTCTAAGTTAAAATTAACTTCTACTTCCTGCCCTTCTTTAATTCCTGCTAATAAATCACAGTTATCATTAGTTGCTTCAAAGTTTATAAACTTAGGATAGTTTACATGATTATCAGTTAAAATAATTTCCTGCTTTCTGAACTTATCAGAAATTACTTGTACTTCTTTTAATTTGTTAACTGTTCCTGTAAATGTTAAATTACTCATAATTGTAAATGTTTAGTTGTTAAAATTTTAATTTATTTGAAATCCTTTGTATTATTACTTTTTCTTCTTGCTTAATCTTTAGTATTAGATCATCAACATTTTTATTTAAGTCTGCTGCTAATTCAGATACTATAGCACTATCTTTTTTAGATGTAAATATAATGCTTTCCCTTGTTACTTCCAATAAGAATAAAGGCATTAGAAGGTAATCAGGATTGAAGGAAGCAAAGTATAATCTTTCTATGCTTTCATCCATTGCAAAAAAATTAACTATTTGCCATACATACTCTAAAGGTAATTTATTATCTCTTACATAACTGTTGTGTACTTTAGCTGATGGGCATTTAATTTCTAGTCCTATCTTTTCACATAATGATATACCATCAGGAGAATGACCATGATAATTATTTCTACTAATCCAACCAGCATCTTTAAATATTACACCAGTTTCTTTAGTTACTTCTTCAATAGCTAAAGGTTCTAAATCAATTCCACGTTGCATAGCTTCAGAAGTAAAGCCCTCCTCATAATTAAAGAAGGTGTTTCTTTCACTCATTACCTCATCAAATATTACAGCTTCATTAATTGATTTTTTAACTTGTACAGCTTTAGCTCTAGTTCCTCCAATTTTAGCGTTTTTTAATTCATGCCATTCTTCAGAACCTTGTTTTAAATCGTAATCTATATACATCATATTAAGATAGTTTTGTTTTTAATGTATCTTTTAAAGCCATTACTTCTTTATTACTTTGCTGGTTAGATTGTAATGATTTCCATGCAGTAACAAGTGAATCAATATCTTTACAAGCTTTTAAATTAGATTTAGCAGTTTTAATTAAAGCATTGTATTCTATTGCTATTTCGCTATCTGTTTTTTTAACCTCAGTACCATCTGCATCTGAATCAACATCTGTTACTAATCCTAAAGCACTAGAAAGTGAATATCTTCTGTAGTATGTTATTCCTGATCCGTTAACTTGAAAAGTATTCATACCTTTTAAAGTTATTCCTTGTGGTATTTCTGTAATACTTTCAATACTTTCTCCACTTTCAGTATGGAAAATAATAGTTTTAATACTAGTTCCTTCTATTAGTTGTGTAAATCCTAAATCATGCTTTTTTAATATTGGATTGATAACTTTAAAAATGGTTTTTAAATCTGAATATGTATATCCATATCCTTTAGTTCCTTGATGAATAGCTGGTACTTCTTGCTGAAATCCTGCTAATGCTTTAAATAAATTTTTCATAATGTTTTGTTTTAGTGTTTGGTAAATATAGTTATTTAGTATTTAAAATAATACCATTTGAACTTTTTTTAAAGTAATTAACTAAATACTGTTTTTTCTTACTTCATGTAAAACATCGTGTATTATATCAGTTAATTGATCTAAATATTCTTCATTAACTATATTTCTTTTTTCTAATTCATCTAATAAACAATTACCCATATTATTCCATCTATTAAAAACTTGTTTAGGCTTTTGTTTTAATTCACCTCTTAAATGCTCTGACTGTTCTATAGTTGCTTTCATTAAAGCTAACATTATATTACTTTCTAAAACTATTTTTTTATTTTCCATCTTTTGCTCTTTGTTCGTTTATTTTAATTTTGTTTTTTATTTCCTGCTCAATATCTATATTATAATGTTTAGCAAAATTTAAACATACCATTATAACATCAGCAACTTCTTCACATACTGAAATGTGCATAGGCTTAAAACCTAAGCTATCTTTTCTAGTCCACCAGTCTAAAGCAGTTTTAAATTCTTTTACTTCTTCATCTAGTTTATCTATAAACTCTATATAAGTAGTAGAGGGCTTTATATACCCTCTATCTACTATAGTTTTATAATTATCTTCTATTAACTCTTTCATTATGTTTCTTTCATTTTAACACCACATTTTTCTAAACAATTTTCACAGTTACCAAAATATGTCTTAGGATTATTTTTAGAAACATAACATTTTTTACCTAAAAATTTAGTTTCTTTTATTTTTATAATTCCTTCTTTATATAAAGGATTAGATTTACTACATCTAAAAACGGTATCTAAAACATCATATTTATGAAAAATCCAATTTTGTATAAGATCATAATCCATACCTTTTTTATTATCTGTGTTAAAATTAAATGATACACACCTTAAAACAGATTTACAATAATTTTTTAATATTTCATATTGCTCAATATTACCATGTAAATCATCATCAATAGGAGATATAGAAGTATTAATACAAACTTTTAATTTACTAATTCTTTTTAACTGCTCTAAATTTAATTTATTCCAATGCCTTGTAATAATTACAAATTCTTTATTTATTGGTTTAAGTTTTTCTAATATTTTTATTGTATGATCCCAATTTTCACTAGGATCACCTGAGTTACCCATTCTTATAAATTCAAATTTTAATTTATTAGCTTTTGTAATTATAGATTTTAAATGTTTTTCATCTTCAAAATCTCTTAATATGTTTTCTGTAAAGTCATATCCATATATTCTAGCATTTCTTGCAGCATAACAATCAGAAAAACAACCTTTTTTATCTTTTTCAACTCCAGACTTACAGCCCATTATAGGGTCTATTGTCCAAATACCCCTACCATTTTTGGTAAGGGTAATTTTCTTGCTATAACTTCTCATTATAATCTTCCAATATTAGGATATAACTCTTTAATTTTAGTCATATCTCCTTTATAAAACATATATATTTTTTGATCTGCTTTAGGGTATTTTCTACTGTGTAATGTTTTTTTAGCTTGTGAAAACCTTGTAAACTCACTTTCTAAATAAATAACTTTATTATAAATATGTAACCCTTGTTCTTTAAAAAATAATTCATGTTCAGCTTCACAACCATAATAAGCACCGTTTTTATCTCTACTATCACCTGTCATTACGACAAAAAAAGTATTATCTTTCATTGCTTTTATTGCGTTTTTATATCCTTTAAATAAAGTATCTCTAAATTCTTCATAGCTTCCTAAATGATTTATTTCTCCTTCAGGTGGTAAACCATCATAATCTATATATTTTTCAACTCTATAATAAGGTGGGCAGCTAAAAGTTAAATCACTTTTTACTTTAGGAATATATTTACTAGTATCTGATAAGTGCCATTTAACATTATCAAAATCTTTACAAATATCATTATTAGTATCACATTGGTTTTGTCTTATTTCTGAAGATTCATAGCTAAAACCACAACCACCAGCAACAAAACCCATTTGAACACCACCACCAAATGGATTATAAACATGAGAACCATTTTTAGGCATAAAGAAACGTGCTATTATTTCACAAGCAGTAGGGTCTAAAACAGATGCGTTACCGTTTAATGTTTTTTTATCATCATGAACTATTTTACCTTTAATTATTTTATTTTTAGATAATACAACATTTGAAAAACCTTTAGAACCTTGCCAACATCCCTCACGACTAGCAAATCTAGGATTAGCTACTTTGTTTTTATCTCCAGCTTCATCTATTCTAGCGTTCCATGATCTTTTATTTTTAAGCCATAAACCCGATGTAGACCTCCAAAGATTAGTCATTGCAGTATGTGCTAAAAGTTTCATTCTAACCTGTTCAGCTTCTCCATAATAAATATATTTAAAATCATTTTTATCTAAGTTTACTTTAAATCCTATTTCTTCAAATACAGAAGGCTTTTCTAAATCGTGTTTTTTTGAAACTGTCATTATCATAGGATAACCATATGTATTACCTTCAATTATTTTATTTACCATGCTTTGATAAATTTCTACATCTTTAAATTTAGGATACATTGCAGATTGTAATAAACAATATTCTTTAGCATCGTGGTTTATTTCAAAAGTAAAAAACCCTGCAAACTCATCATCAACTTTTAATATAATAGCTGAATGTATTTGCATATTTTTTCTAGCAGCCCTGTAAGCTATTTTATCTTCAATAGCTAATTTAGCTACTTCTTCTTCATAGCCTGATCCTATTACAGATTCTACGCTAATCATTTCAACTTTTTGATTAAATAATTTAATTTGTTTCATTTTTATTTGTTTTAGTGTTTAGTGAAATTAGTTATTTATTTGTGTTATAATTTAAAAAAAGTTTAATTAAACCTTATTTATAATGGTTCTAAATTAGTTTATTAATTGAATCTTAGTTTTTCTGTAAAGCTTTACTATAACTTTTTGATCTTCATCTACTGCCATAGCTTCTACATATTGTTTTAAAGTGAAGTTGTATAGTTCTCTCATTATATCTAAGAAATAACTATCTGTTTTGTACTCTTCACCATATAAGTATTTATAAATTGTTAGGAACTGGTGTAGCATTAAATTGCTACGTTCTAATGTTACTCTAAATGAGCTTAATTCTAAATTTAGAACTCCAGCTAATTCTGTTAAAGTTGCATCTTTAGACTTAGCTATAAGATGAATAAAATCTTTTTGCTTGTACTGTTTCATTTTTATTTGGTTTTAGTAAATTATTAATTGCGTTTTGTTTTCTTTGTTCTAGTCTATCCATAGATTTATTTAAAATGTAAATTCTTTTTTTATCGTGCCATTTATGAAAGTAAATTCTTTCTTTAAGTACTTCTATATTCTTTTGAATTAGTTCTACTATTTCTACTACTGCTTTAGCTCTAAGAATATCATAAGGAAGACTATCTTTACCATAGTCTTTATATTCCTTAATTAATCCTTCTATTTGTGTTTCTAAATTCATCTTAATGCTCGTTAATAGTTAATAAATAATCTTTTATAATTTCTAAATCTTTTTCAGAAACTTCTGCAGTATTTTCTAAATCTTCATTACAGATAAAACATTCTATTATTTCTATTTCTGTAGTATTTTCATCACAATCAAAAGGAGTATCATGGTCAACATATCCTAAACCTTCTTCTACTTCTTTAATTACATTGTAATTTACTAAGTAAGAAATGTTTTTATTATTAACTAATAATGTTTCTGCTTCGCTTATGTAATAACTTTCTAAAATATTCATCTTGTTTTGTTTTAGTGTGTGATACAAATATAGTAATTATATTATCAAAAACATTCATATGAACTACCATTTTATGCTATTTAGAATGATTCTAAATAAGAAAGCCCCGTAAACACTAGGTTAACGAGGTATAAACAATAAAATAAAAAAATTAATTTAAGCCCAAAAGCCTAATTTAACGATTAACTTCATTAAGCTTTCAGCAGTTTCAGCTTCTAAACCCTTGAATATAACACCAAATATTATAAACCCCATTATTAAATACCCTGAAATTTTCGCTAGATCGTGTTTACCTTCTCCACCATCAGAACTATTTTTAGCATTTAAAACTGCAGATACTACACCACCAGTAGAAGCATCACCAGCACCTTTTAAAACTCTTCCTAATATATTTAATACTTTCTTCATGGTTATTTAATTTGATAATGTGGTAAATCCTTAAATGTTTTCCAAAATCCACCCCATTCTAATTTATAGTTTAAATCGTTTGCAGCCTGAAGCATACATACAGCAACTTTTAAAAGTTCTTTTTCATCCCAGGAAGCACCACCATTAACATAGGGAACAACATCTAAAGCATTTCCTGATTGATGGTAAGATAATTTTTTATATCCATCTGCTTTAGATACTCCCCTTCTAAATAGTTCATTTTGTTGTTCTGCTGTTCTTATTCCTGCAGTACTTATTATAGTAAAATCTACACCATCTTTTCTATTAGAACTAATTTCTAAAGCTCTATTAAGTATTTCTATTAAAATTGGGTTAACACCTGTTAAATTTTTTAATGATCTTCTACCTAGCTTATACATTTATTTTAGTTTTTGATTTAAAACAAATACTTTTTTTTCTAAAGAATCTATTTTCTCAGAATGTTCTTTAGTGCTTTCATTTATTAACTGAATGTTAGCCTGTGTATTTAATAAACTATGTTGTATATCTCTTATCTTTTCACTATTTCCTTCTGCTAGTGAATTTGTTTTATTTAGATTAATATTTGCCCTATCTAAATCTTTTTCTACTGCTGTTAATGTTGATCCTACTTTTTGAATACTTAGCTGAAAATCGCTAAACCTATCAGATAACTTTTTAATGTTTACACCTTGATTATCTAAATCATCTTTAATAGTTTTTAATAAGCCTTTTAAAAAGAAGCCTATTAAAGCAATTACAGGAACTGCTATTAAAGGTATCAATATAGCTAAAACATTTTCAATTTCCATTTTATTACAGAAGTCTGTTAGTTGCATAAATTTAATACTTTTTAGTAAAAATTAGCTTTTATTTAATAAAACATTTTTTTATTATACCAATGGCTATATTTACTGCATTAAACAACACAAAAATACGTTTAATTAGTTTTTTTATATTTATTAAATGTTCTTTTTCCAAAAGTTCTTACTAGGAAATACATAATTTTGTTTTCTGTTTTGTTTTTAGGATCGTATTTATTCCAAAATAAAAGCATTTCTTTGTCTGCAAATTTTCTAGCTTCTTTATCTCCTAACTCATTTCTTAAATAATCATTTATATACATATGATCATGAAGCGTAGAACCTATTATTTTATTATTAATTCTAGGCATTAAAGATCTAAGAAGTCTAGGAACACTAGTACCATCTAATCTAAAGCCTTTTTCTATTATATATTCTTTGCCATTGCTAAGTATGTATCTAACTTCTTTAGTTATTCTATAAGGCTTCTTTTTTTTACCTAATACAAAAGAAATAGGAAAAACCCTAGTATGACTGCAAAATATTAAATTACTCATTTACTGAATATTTTTAAAAGCATTTAAAATAGCGTTAACTTCTTCTAATGAAGAGTAAGCCCCGTTTTTAAGTGCTATATCTAAAGCTTGTTTTATAACGGTTAAAGCTTCATTTTTAACCTTGTTTTCTTCTTGTGTGTTTTCTTTTTTCATAGTATATTATTTAGGCATTCCAGTTACTTCTATTTGTCCTTCTAAATTAGGGTATTCTTTTTCTAAAACTTGTTTATACATATCACAAGCTCTATAAATCATTACTCTATAATCTGTATAACCACCATCTGTTGTAGGGTAGTTTTCTTCTCCTTCTTCATTTAATATAAACCTATCTAAACCAAAAGGCAAATTATCAAAAGTAACAGCTTTTTCATCTTTAAACTCTTCAGAAGTTCCATATTTCCAAATGCTAGAAAAGTACCAACTAACTCCATTAGTTTTAACATCTACAAAACCTGTTATCTTTTCTTTAGATGGATATACAGATAGTTCACCTACTGTTATTGCACTTTCTTCATTTAATGTTATTGTAATCATATCTTTATTTTTATACTATGTTTAAAACCCCTGAATTATTCCAAATATCACCACTAGATAAACCTGCTGAAGATGTAGGCAAATTAGACGCATTAATTACTCCGTTGTTCTTTACTTCTAATAAGCTATCATTGGTCGAGTCTGTAACCTTAAAACCCGTCGTACTTGCTGAAGTGTCAGATCCTTTAACTAAAGTGTCTTCTTGAATACTAAATTTTTCACTTCCTATAGCTGCTGGCAATGTAGACTGTGAAGACCATATAAAAACATCACTATCTATATTTCCATAAAAAGTGTTTTCAGCACTATTTTTAAAAACTGTATTGTCACTAGCAATTGTTAGTGTTCTGTTGTTATTAGGATTGATTAATATATCCGTCCCTAATTGTATTAAAGAAACAAAAGTTGAATTATCAGCGATACCCCTTAAAAATAAACTGCTTGATGCACCTTGTATTGTAGCTTTACCACCTCTAAAAGAAATTTCGCCCGTATTACCTCCCCCCGAAGAAAGTGAAATACCAGGATATGGATTCGCGTCAGCGTTACCCGTATAAAGACTTATTGGTCCTGCATCTTCAAATTGGTAAGAACTACTTGCCCCTTTAAATCTCAATTTTGAAGTACCTGAAGCAGAAGACCTTGTATAAGTTCTTACTAAATCAGTTTGTGTTAAATCGTTAGTAGCTAAATTTGTATTTGATCCACCAGCAGAACTTATTTCTAATTCACTAGCACTAGATGTTAAAGTAATTCCTGTTCCTGCTGTAATACTTTTAAATGGTAAATCAGAACCTACTTTAGATAATGCTAATCCTTCACCTGCACCACTATTAGAAGACGTATTAACCTCACCACCACCACCACCGATAGAAGCCCATACAGAACCATCATAAGACATTAAAACATCTAAAGTCTTATCATAACATAGAATAGATTTACTAGGTGTTATAACATTCCATGAAGAACCATCATAACGTACCCAATCCTTTAAAGCTACAGTACCCCAATTTGCATGAATAGAAGCACCTAAAGAAAGAACGTAAATATCACCATTTGCTGTAGTTGGTGGTGCTACGCTTGCATCTACAAAGTTAAGTGCAGCAGGTAGAACTTCTCTATCTGTCCATTCACTTAAACCTTCTTCATTTCTCCAAATGCTATCACCATTGTTAGCAGTTGTAAATCCTTTAGCCTCGTGTAATTCTCCTTCTAATATATCTCTATGCCTCCAACTCATTAATCATAAAATATTATACCTCTTTTATTAACTTGTGGTATCTCTCCACAGTCTTTAAATAAAGGATATTTAGTACTGTCTTCTTTCTTAACTTCTAAAATGTAATCAATCATAGTTACCTTTATATCATCAGCTAGTGATATATAAAAGTCCCTACTTTGTGCATAATCTCCACTTTTAGCCTGTGTTCCAAACTCACTATCATTAAGCATAGAACCCTGATTAGTTACCTGTATATGAACTTTAGAATAACAAACATAAACCACATAATGAGCTAACATAGAATTAATAAAACTATCTAATAAAACTGCATTGTCTGCTGTTATAGTAGCTGTTTCAATCTGTGTTAAAATCTCATTAAAAAACTTTTCACCTAAAACAGGCTTAATATATTTTCTTTGAGTAGTTAAAATGTAATTTGTAAAGTATGCTTCATCAAAAGCAACATCATTAACTGCTAAGGATGCTACCTGTACATCTGTTATTATTTCTGTATTTAAAGCCATTACTCTTCTATTTCTTCTTTAGTTTCTTCTGTTTCAATATTTGCTACAGCGTTTTGATTAATAAATAATTCACCTCTAATATCTCCTTCCTCAAATGGTTGTAAACCTATCATAAATCTACCTTCATTTACTGTAGTTACTGCATTAAGTTCTACTCTATCAGAATTACCAACTGGAGAAACATTTAAAATACTTAAAGTGTAATCACCGAACTTAGTTTCTCTTTTTATAATATTGTTTAATGCTCTTAATATTGGTTCTTGGAAATCAGGTATTATAACTGAGTTCATAAACTTGTCATACTCTAGTTTTATCTGCTCATTACTTCCTAGTTTTCCTGAAGTTTCTAAACCTGCTAAAGCTGGTGTAATTCTATGTGCTGTTATAATATTTCTAACTGCTAATTCACTAAGCATTTGAAACTCTCCATCTCTTTCTCTTTCAAACTCTATTACCTTTGCAGCTTGTTCAGGACTATCTAAAAGCTCAACTAAAAACTTATCATTATTCCCTTCTCCTGTGTATCTTTTTTTAATTTCCTGTACATAAGCTTGTGCATTCATTCCATCAGGAACTTCACCAAACATCTGCATTAATACACTAGGAAAAAAACCATTATCAAATTTATCTATGTTGTATTTAGATATTCTATATTCAATATCAATCCAATCTAAAGCACCAACATAATCAGGTAAACCATAGTAACTAAACTCAGGGTATTTACGCATTACATGAACTAAATACTCATTCTTTGGTGTACCATCCCAAAATGTAAGACTGCTATTTATTGGATAGTCACTAATTGGAGCGTAGTTAAGCAAAATATCTCTCCAAAAATTAGAAATGTAAGCACGTTTTTTATCTTTTCCTTTTCTAACTGTCGTAGCATCTTCACTAAATATAGCAGTATAATTACCTGCCTTTTTAACGTGTGGATAGCATTGACCAGTTATAACATAGTTTTGTACTAACTGCTTAAATAAAGTATATATATTATCATTTTCAGGGTTAACTTCATTTAACCAATCTTGAAAGTCTGAAGGTAAATCTTTAAAATCTACATCTTCACCATCTTTAGAATATAAAAAACATTTACCAATAGTAAAAGTTATTTTTTGATTAATAATAGAACTATGTGTACTTGATCTCCTAGCACGTTTAGCTAAATCATTTGGATAAATATTACTAGAATCTTGAAAAAATGGTACATACTTCTGCTCAATATCCTTATTTATTTTCTTCTCCTTTTTAATTATTGGAGTAGTTATTGGATCTTTTACAGTACTGGCTTTAATACTATTTTTTTTAACTATATTATTAATTCCTTTAGTCTTCTTTTTCTGCATCCTTTTCTACTATTTCAACAATATTACCAAAACCTGCTTTATATAGCTTACTTAAATCTTTCTGTGTAGTTTTTTCTGTTAAAGATATAACACCAACAGAACCCATTACTTTTTTACCTAGAAACTCAGCTTTTATTATAAACTTTTTCATATGCCTAATATACTAAAAAAAAATCACTATTTATAATCATTCTAAATAACAAAAAAAAAGGATAGCTTTTTAAACCATCCTTTCTTATTATTATTAATTAAAGTTTTGATTATGCACCAAAACTCTTAGTAGCACCACCGTTAACAGTAATACTTCCTACAAATTCTCTAAGTAATTGAGCTTGTTTACCTGCAAAAGTAACAGTATAACCATTTTGCCCTTGTAACTCACCTTCTAATACTTCATTAGTAACTGCATTTACTGAAGCATCTGTACCCATTATTTCATCATATCCTAAAACAAAAGCTATATTTTCATTAGTTGCTTTGTTGTAAGTTTCAAAAATAATTACTAGCCCACATGATTCAACATACTCATTGATTCCAAAAGCTTTTACTTTTTCCATTTTTGGAGTAAAAACTTCTAAAGATGTTTCATAAGAAATAGATCCATTTTCTCTAGAACCTTCTGAACTATAAACCTTAGTTTCTAATTCTCCTTCAATTTCGTAAAATACATCATTAGTAGTTGATAATGTTACTGCTGTGTAGGATTGATTTGTTGCATTAGGTGTAAAAGAAACTATATCATCTTTATTGATAACATAAACTGCTTTTATACCTCCTCTTCTGTTCTCATCAGCACAACTGATTAAAACGTCTGTTGTAATTTCTGCCATTTTTTTATTTATTATAAGTTAAAAAATACCCTCACATATTAGTGAGGGCTTTTATATTCTACCAGTAGAAAGAGATTAGTTCACCGAAAACAAACTGTACACCCATTTTATACTTAGCAATGATTTTTAACAATTCATCATCATCATCATTTGATCTAAATTTCAATTGAGCTTCAGGATCATTAACATCAGAACCAATTACTAGGTTTTCATCTGCAGTATAAACTAACATATTTTTTCCAATGTTACCATTAGGATTAGTAGCATCTGCTAATTGAGTGTCCCATCCAGTAATAGTAATTATTGGAATACCTCTAAAAGTTAATTGAGAATTACCTTGTCCATCAATCAATCTTGATAAACCTAAAGCATTTCCTGTTCCTAACTGCTCATAAGTAGTAGTTAAGTTATCCTCAATAGTACAAGTAACTTTAATAGATTTCTTGTTATTTGGAACTTGTCTTAATACTTTAGTTTGGTTTTCATAAACTGACTTTAAAAGCTCATAAGCTCCATCAGCTACTAGATCTCCATTAGTATCTTCAACACTTGCAATAGTACTCATTTCAATGTACTTTCCTAACTCTGCAGAATCATCTACAAAGTTTTGAACGAATCCATTAAACTGTGCATAATCAGCACTTGCGGCAGTAGATGCAGCGAACCATGCAATACGACCATTATCATCAGCAATAGCTTCACCAACTGACTTTCTAGCAATCTCACCAACTACAGTAGGTAATAAATCATCTATTGCAGTTCCTGAACCATAAGCTTCTTCAAATACAGTACCATAGAAAGTATCTCCACATTGCTCTAAGTTTACTTTCAATTTAGATACTTCTAAAGTTCTATCTGAAACATTAACAATACCACCAGTAGCAGAAAAACCACAACTAGAATAAGCTCTTACTATTTTAGTAAGTGGAGAAGATAAATACATATTAGTTTTTACCTTTACATTTGGAATAACTCTTATTCCTTTTAAGTCATCAGAACCTTCTGAAGGCTCAAAAAATAATCCTTGTACATCTGAACCTTGGTAAGTAGTACTAAGTGATTTTGTAATAAAATTTGCCATTTTTTTTAATTTAGATTTTTAATTTACTTTTTATTTCTTAATCCTGACATTTCAAAAGTTGCTAAAATAGCTTCTCCTAATTCATCTTTAATTAATTCTTTTTTACTTTCTAAAACATCTTCTTTAGCTGGAATTACTTCCCTATTTGCAGATACTTTTTCAAGTTCTTTTTTAGTTGCTTCTAAGTTTTCAGCACTTGCTTTAACTTCAGCATCTTTTTTAGCATTTGCTTCTTCTAGTTCTACTAGCTTTGCATTTGCTTCTTTTAATTCTACTGAAGCTTCTGCTTCAATACTTGCCTTGATTTCAGCTTTTAAAGCTTCAATATCAATAGCTTCTTCTTTCTTAACTTCTACAGGTGCTTCTGCTTTTGCTTCTCCACCTAATAAAGCCTTGATTTGATCCAATATTGAATCTTTCTTTTCAGACATATTTGATTTATTTAATTGATTTACATAATCTTTAGGAATATTTCTATATCCCAATTCTTTTAGTTTTTCAGTAGATGTAAATGCTGCTACCTTCATACCCTCTTTTACTGAACTAACAAAACCTTTCTCACTTGCTTCTTCTGAGAATATCCATGTTTCATTATCCATCATATCCTGAACTTCTTCTAAACCTAAACCAGTTGCATTAGTATAAATCTTTGCAATCTTTAAATTAATAGAATCCATTAGATCAGCCTGTTTAGCTAGTTCTTCTCTATATTTTCTTATTTCGTCTGAGTTCATGCCTTCCATAGATATTATAGGAATCCATGAGTTATGAATCATGATAACACTATTTTCAGTCATTGTAGGTAATCCATCACCTGAATAAGCTAATACAGATGCAGCACTAGCAGCAATACCAATTATTTCTACATTAACTTTTATATTAGAAGTTTTTAGAAAATCGTAAATAGCAAATGCTTCAAATATAGAACCACCACCACTATTAATAGTTAAGTTTATTTCTTTAGATTTTGAACTTTTAACCTCTTCTATAAAGTCTTTAGCATTAACACCAAAAGCACCTATTTCTTCATCTATTGAAATAGAAAGAGCGTTATTGATTGAATTATTTATATTATACCAGTTCATATAAACAATAATAACAACTACAAATTTATCTATGTGTTTATTTTTTAAACAAAAAAAGGGTAACAGCTTTTAAACCATTACCCCCAAAACAAAACACACACACAAAACAAATTTAACTCTTATATCTTGTATCTTTTATAATTTTTCTAATATGGTTTACAGATAGATCATACTTAGCAGATAGATTGTAATAAATACTCATTTGTCTTTCTAAAGGATTTCTATTCATTATGTCATAATCTCTTAATACTGAAAAGTTTCTTAATTCATTTATATTAATTAAACCTGATTCTAATAAC